>ERZ808051.155-NODE-155-length-89338-cov-10.251375_pt1 | contig 89338 bp, 61 predicted proteins | sample MGYA00380199_ERZ808051 | MGnify/ENA primary metagenome ERZ808051 (study PRJEB31490, sample SAMN06133391) | mouse gut metagenome | isolation source: J11 | host: mice | place: China: Chengdu | collected 2015-05 ... | reverse complement strand
AGGAGGCGTAGCGGGCTACGTCGACTGAATGTGGTGCAAATATCACGCAAAGTGGGGCGTATAGATGGCGGGAATGATTTTTGAAACACGCTCTAGAGCGTGTTTGCGGAATTGATGTTGTGGGGGAGGATAACAGATGGGAGCCTGGAATGACGGGAAATATTCGCATATTATTGGGTATGGTATCGGGCAGTACTATGAAAATACAAAGGCAGAACTTTCAAAATACCTAAAATTGGATTATCTTTTTGACAGGAAGTGGGAAGAGAGCGATAAGAAGGAATATGACGGTATCGCATTGGTTAGAAGAAGCGACTTGATCAAATTTCAAAACGCATTGGTAATTGTGTTTACAGGAAACACATGGATTTACCATTCGATTCAGAGTGATCTAAATGATTTGAAGGGGATTGACCATATTCATGTTGATGAAATAATCGGACGGAATATATGTTTGACTGGCAAAATGTTGAGGGAGGAATTTCCAGATGGAATATATGAGGATGGACGAAATAACAAGATATATTTTGACCGATCCCTTTCAGATAAACTGATGGTGTTATTTCAGGGAAGCAACAATGTTTTACATATTAGAAAAAATGTTCTGATAGAAAATCTACGTATTAGATTTGGCAATCATGGTATTTGCAGTATCGACGAAAATACAGAGATTATCGGGGCAGAATTTTATGTAGCTGATGCCAGGATACAGATAGGAAAAGACTGTCTGTTTGGGAACCAGGTCATATTGAGGACACATGATGCACACCATATTTTTGATATGGAAACACATCAGAGGATGAATCACTCGAAAGATATTGTTGTGGGAGATAATGTCTGGATTACCTCTCATGTAACACTTCTTGGTGGTGCTGGAATTGGTACAGGCTCAGTAGTAGGAACAAATGCAGTTACATCAAGCTCGTTTGGAAATCACGTGATAATTGCGGGAGTCCCTGCGAAAATAATCAGAGAAAATATATGCTGGAGCAGAGATGATACAGAATACTTCAATAGAAGCTGTTTGGAGGAATGTGTATGGCAGAATGCTTTGAAATATTTATGATAAGTGCTAAATATGTCGCTTATCGGTAAATCCCTTCGTGGATACCGTGCTTCGTTTTAATGCAGGGCGTGGTTGAAGATCCTCAGCATGTCCCGGACAGAATAAAAGGCAGAAACCATAACTTCCCCGGCTCTAGCTTTGCACTCCGGCCTATCTGACCAGGGAGGTCTGGAGTATGATTTTTTGGTAATACAAAATCCTAAACAGCATGCCGTTTGTGCGCTCCCCTATACATGGCGCTTTATTTATTGCTATTGACTTCCTAACGGTGTTAGGATACAATATTACTAACACTATCAGGAACGGAGAATGGTTATGCCACGGCAAGGTCTTAATACTGAAACTGTTGTAAAAACAGCGGCATTATTGATTGAAGAAAACGGTTATGAGAGTTTAACTTTACATAAGCTGGCATCAAAACTAAATGTAAAACCCGCCTCTTTATATACGCATATCCAAGGAATTGATGAACTGTATGTATCGCTGGCTGATATGGCATTAAAGCAGTTAAGCAGCATGATGTTAGACGCTGCAAAGGGAAAGAAACGTGGAGACGCACTTCGGGCAGTAGCTACGGCATATTGTGAATATGTAAAACAAAACCCAGAAATGTATAGAATAATTATGAAAATTCCCCATAGTAATTCGGAAGAATTGATTAAAACAGGGCGGGCAGTCAAATCAATTTTATTTGATGTATTGTCACAATATACGAAAGAGAATGATAAAATTATTCTTTATTCGCGATACTATCACAGCATTTTACATGGATTTGTTTCACTGGATCAAACTGGATTTTTTGATGATGCACTTCCTGCAGAGACAAGTTTATCAAATATAATAAACAATTTTATTGAGCAACTTGAAAAAATTAGTCAATCCATGGGGAGGAATTAAAATGGATACTTTATCCTTTGAATGTAAGGGCATGAAAGGTGGGGAAAAATTCCCAAAAGTAAATACAGGAAGAGGTCAGGATATTTCGCCTGAATTTTTAATAAAGAATTTATCTCCATGTGCAAAAACACTCGCTATTATTCTTGAAGATATAAAGCATCCACTTTTTAAGAATTTTACACATTGGCTTATCTGGAATATCCCGGCTGGTAAAAAAATTGAGGGGGCAATTCCGGGCGGAAAAATTATTCCGAGTTTAGGAAATGCCAGACAAGGAATTGGTTATGGAGTATATAAGTACGCTGGCCCAAAACCGCCAAAGGGCAAACAGCATTTATATCGCTTTACTGTTTATGCTCTTGACTGTAAAATTGACTTAAGATTTCCGCATACAAAAAGCCATTTTATCAAAAAAGCAAAAGAGCACATCATTCAGCAAGGCAGTATTGTTGGCAAATTTGAGTAACACCAGTTGTCTACGATTCATAAGCAAAGAAAACTGTTCTATCAACAGGTTTTTATGAAGGAATGAAGTGGAAAGATAATTTTATGAAAGAGAATTAGTCAAAAATAACTGGAGCCTGCCAGAATTAAAAATTAGTTTTCTTCAATTGGTTGGTGGGAATAGAATTTTTCAAGAAATCGCAGGAGGCTTTGCGCGAGCTGGAACAAAAACTTTCCGAGATGACAGCAGCGAACGCTCTGAGTGAGGTTCAGAGAACATCGTACGAATCTGTTTTGGAGGGGTACAAAGGCAAATTGAAATCCTATAGTCATAAGGAGCAGCGGCCGTTCTGGTAGTTTCGGGGAATGCAGCCGGCAGATCATAATAGGATTGTGTCAAAAAAGTAGGAATATACTGCAAGAATTATATCGATCATAAGCGTACAATACAAGTAATACAACGGATTCAATACAAGTTCACACGCTTTTTCTTGTATTGACCGGTGTAGTATGGCCTGATGCAGTCCGCGCCTGAAAAGGGCGGATTGCGGCGGCAGGCACGGACTGTATAGAAGGAGGAAGACTCATGGAGTATGCGGCGATCAGACATTTTGCAGATAAGAGGTATTGCTATGCGATAGAGAAGGGGCGTTTTCTCATCAGGCTCGAGATCAAGAGGGGCGATGCGGAGAGCGTGGTCCTGCATGTGCAGGACAAATATCTGCCGTTGAAGATCATGGACACACGGCAGGAGCATCTGATGCGGGTGGCGTGCTCAGACGATCACATTGATTATTATGAGGCAGAGCTGGATATGGATGTGGTCTGCCTCCGGTATTTTTTTGAGATAAAGGACACTGCGGGAAAGGTCACTTTCTACGGCAATCACAACTTTTTCGACGAGTGCATCACGGACATCGACAGGATGTTTGACTGTCCGCAGAATCTTCGGGAGGAGGAGCTGTTCGAGCTTCCGGAGTGGGCGAAGAACAAGGTTATCTACCAGATCTTTCCGTCCCGTTTTGCCACGGACAAGGAGGTTCCCGAGGAGGAGTGGTATCAGGCTCCGATCGGTCATCAGGCAGATCTGAAAGGTTCGCTGCGCGGGATCATCAATCATCTGGATCACATAAAAAATCTGGGCGTGGATGTGATCTACATGACGCCGGTATTCAGTTCCAATTCCAGCCATAAGTACAATATTGACGACTATTATAAGATTGACCCGTCGTTTGGCACCAAGGCGGACTTGAAGGAGCTGGTCGAAAAGGCGCATGCGCTCGGGATGTACATCATTCTGGACGGCGTGTTCAACCACACGGGGGTGGATTTCTTTGCGTTTAAGGACGTGATGGAAAAGAAAGAGCAGTCGGACTATCTGGACTGGTATTATATCAGCGACTTTCCGCTGGTGATGGAGTGGGGGAAGAAGCCGAACTATAAGACGTTCAGCTATGCCCCGATGATGCCGAAGCTGAATCTGCAGAACAGGGAGACGGCGGATTTTGTCATCGATGTGGCATCGTACTGGATCCGGGAATGCGATATTGACGGGTGGCGCCTGGACGTCGCGGACGAGATCCACCACGCTTTCTGGAAGAGATTCCGCAGGGAGATCAAGGCGGTGAAGAAGGATGCGCTGATCATCGGGGAGATCTGGCATTTTGCGGGGGACTTTCTGGAGGGCGACGAGTGGGACAGCATCATGAATTACCAGTTTTATCATGCGGTGATGGATCTGGTCGCCTCGGACCGTATGCGCGCCTCGTCGTTTGTCGGGAAACTGAATTTTATGAAAGGAAATCTGAACCGGAAACTGGAAGGGTATCTGTGGAATTTTATCGATACCCACGATACAGCAAGGTTTCTGCACAGCGTCCAGAACGATGTGAGAAAGCAGAAACTGGCGGCAGCGCTGCAGTTGCTGCTGCCCGGTATGCCGATGATCTATTACGGCGACGAGGTGGGGATGGACGGCGCCATGGATCCGGACTGCAGGCGCGGTATGCTCTGGGATCCGGACAGACAGGACAGGGAGCTGTTTGGTTACTATCAGACATTGATCCGAATCCGGCATGATCATCCTGCGTTGACGGAGGGAACGGTCGTGGAGCAGTACGCCGATGACGATACAGGATTAATTTATATAGAAAGAACGCTGAATGGACAGCATATCATACTTGTCTTTCACACGCGGGAAGGCAGTGCGGGACTGCAGTCGTTACAGGGGATGAAAAACCTCGTGGGCGGCAGCGTGTTTACAGGAACGCTGGGAGACTATGAGACGGTGGTGATTGTCAAAGAAACTGCGTGATCTGCAGCGGTCATGACTGTATATCTAAAAGATTATTACATTTTTTATAAAAAAATGAAAGGATTGCAGCCTTGCGCGCGTATTTATTATGAAACAGGAAATCAATCTGAATATATGCGCGGAATCGTGAGGAAATCTTCGCGTGTACATTCCTAAAACGGAGGTAATCAGCATGCGGAAAAATGTAACTAAAATAGCGGCGGTGATGGCTTTGACGGCGATCGTGGCAGGAAGCTCTTCGAGCGTGGCGTTTGCGCATCACGGGAGAGGACACAGGGTAGTGGTGCAGAATCCGCCGGTTGTCTGCTATGCGGACGGCAGCTGTGATGTCGACGGCGTGTGCCAGCTTGGTGTGGCGTGTGACGGGACGATTCATCACGCGTCAACGTATTATTACGGTGGAACGGGACACCACGGCGGTCATCATCACTGATCGGTCCCAATGCTGTCGATAAGGACAGCGGATCGTGTGTGCACAAGATACAGAGTCAAAAACCCTGTCAGCAATTGACGGGGTTTTTGAATGCAACGCTGTACTATTACGGCGAAAATTAAGTTATAATAGTTTGCGCTGTATTGGCGAGAACATGTGACGGGTGCCCGGCGCGCGAGTGGGGAGTGGTGTTTCCCGTGCTCGGCAGGCAGATGAGGGGGAAAACAATTGAAAAGCACAGAGGATGTGAACCGTGTCATGGAGGCTTACGCGGACATGGTGCGGAGGATTTGTTTCGTACATCTGAAGAACAGGCACGACACGGAGGATGTATTCCAGAATGTTTATATGAAATATTTGTTGTATGAAGGCTCTTTCGAGAGCATCGAACACGAGAAGGCATGGTTTGTGCGTGTGACCATCAACGCCTGCACGGACTGGCTCCGCGCCCTGTCGCGCAGAAAATGGGTTTCGCTCGAGGTGCTGGCGGAGGAGTGTGTGATGCCAGGCGATCCGTCAAAAGAAGTTTTGGAGGCTGTGCTGAGGCTTCCTGAAAAATACCGGGATGTGATCTATCTCTTTTATTATGAGGAGTACACGGCAGTGGAGATTGCGAAGATTCTAAAGAAAAAGGAGAACACGGTTTATACATGGCTTTCCAGGGCAAAAGATATCCTGCGTGAAAAGTTGGGAGGTGAATGGTCATGAGCAGTGCGAGGAACGAGATCCAGAAGGGGATGGAGAACATACGGGCGACGGAGGAGATGAAACGAAATACCCTGCATTATCTTGAGGCGCAGCGGGACAGGAAATACCGCGGCATTTTTCAGCGCATGCCATATAGGGCGTTGTGTTATGCCATGGCTGTCATCTGTATTTTCATACTGGCTGGGACGGGCGGCTACAGCGTGTACAGCAGACCGGTATCATACATCAGCATTGATGTCAATCCGTCCATCGAGCTTGCCGTGAACCGTTTTGACAGGGTTGTCGCTGCAACGGGCTACAATGCGGACGGCGAGGATATCCTGCAGCATGTCTCCCTGGAAAATATTTCGTATCTGCAGGCGATCGACCGGCTGCTCCAGGATGCCTATTACAGCCGGTTCCTGAACAGAGATTCCACGTTGGTGGTGACGGTGGTTTCGGAGCATTCGGATACAATGCTGGAACAGATCAACAGGAATGGCACGTTCCAGTCGTTGGACGCGAAGACTTACAGCAGCGATACTGCCTGTATGGAGGAGGCGCACCAGCATGAGATGTCCTTTGGGAAATACAGGGCGTTTCTGGAATTGTCGCAGTATGACGACAGCATTACTGTCGAGGACTGCCACGGGATGACGATGGGAGAGATCCAGAACAGGATCAGATCCTGTCAGGGGCATGGCGGCTCCAGGACGGCGGAGCAACACTCCGACGGGCACTCCGGCAAACATGTCAGCAAAAGCTGACGGGTGCGCGGCGGGATATTTCATATTGTCTACCGCGCGAGAATGATGTATAGTATTATAGGAAAGAAAAGAGTTGTGGTTGTTAATGCTATATACAAGGGGAATGAGTACATTGAAAACGATATTGTTGATCGAGGACGACAGGGACTTAAATACCGGGTTGACATGCGACCTGGAGATGGAGCACTATAGGGTGCGCTCTGCATTTACGCTTGCGGACGGGCAGCGGATCCTGGACAGCGAGGCGCCGGATCTGATTCTCTTAGACGGCAATCTGCCGGACGGGGACGGCTTTGCGTTCTGCAGGAAAGTCAGATCCCAATATGACATTCCTGTCATTTTTTTGACGGCGAGGGATATGGAGCAGGAGGAGATGCAAGGGTTTGACTGCGGGGCTGTCGATTATATCACAAAGCCGTTCAAGATGCCGATACTCCACAGGCGGCTGCAGGCTGCACTCCGCAAAACGGGCGCGCGGGAGGAGCGCAGTCTGTACGATGACGGGTATCTGCAGATCGACTTTGACCAGATGACTGCTGTGAGGGACAGCGAACCGCTCACGATGACGCCGACCGAATTCAGGATCCTGCGGCTTTTGATCGCGAACGCGGACAAAGTCATGACCAAGCGCCTGCTGCTGGAAAAGATATGGGACAACAGCGGGAATTTTGTCGATGAGCACGCGGTGGCAGTGAATATCAACCGTCTGCGCAAGAAGATCGAGTCGCAGGACCACGAGTACATCAAGACGCTGTACGGTGTGGGTTATCAGTGGAGAAACGGTTAGGAAATGAGACAAATGGGGGAAACGGGATAAGATGGAATGGATCGTGTTTGGAGGCGCGGCGCTATTGTTTGCGGCATCTGTGGCTGTTTTGCTGTATGTCAGAAAAGGGCTTGTGCAGTACACGACGCAGCTGCTGTACAGTCTTGATGCCATACTTGCGGGGGAGGAAGGGATCGACCTTCGGGAAGACAGGGAGATGTTGAGCGGAAAACTGCAGGCGAAGCTGAGCCGGCTCAATGAGGTGATGGAACAGCGGGCGGGGGAGAATCTCCGGCAGCGGGAGCTGCTTGAGGCGATTATCTCCGACATATCCCACCAGGTGAAGACGCCGATCGCGAGCATACGGATGTATCACGATCTGCTGGGGAGAAAGGAACTCGAGGAGAGCAGGCGGGCAGAGTTTCTCGGCGCGGTGGGGCATCAGGTCGACAAGCTGGAATTTTTTATGAAAAGCATGATCCGCATGTCCCGGCTCGAGACAGGGATCGTGCAGGTGCAGCCAAAGCAGAATCCGGTCTATGAATTGATCGCACAGGCGGTGTGTGATGTGGCGTTGAAGGCTGAAAAGAAAAAAATAGATATCGTCATCGACGAAAGTGTCGAGTCAGCGGAGTCAGGCGGTGAAAAACTGAGTGCGTATTTTGATGCCCGGTGGACAGCCGAGGCGGTGTTCAATATCCTGGACAACAGTGTCAAGTATACGCAGGATGGGGGGAAGATCGTTATTTCTGCCAGAAAGACGGACTTTTTCGTGCGGATCGGGATCCGGGATAACGGCAGAGGTATCGCGGAGGCGAGGATCCCGCTGATCTTTAAGCGGTTTTACAGGGAACCGGAATCCGCCGACGTCGAGGGTGTCGGCATCGGTTTGTATCTGGCGCGCGAGATCGTGATGAGTCAAAAGGGATTTATCGAGGTGCACTCCAATGAGGGGGAGGGCACGGCAGTCTTTGTGAACCTGCCGGTGGAGATTTTTTAGACGCGCTCTATGTGAGGATTATCTCAAATCTGTTATTATTTTGAGAACAGTTTGAGATAATCTTTTTGTATGCTTATGATAACAAAAAACATTAGAGTAGATCATACGGAAAGCAGGAGGGGAGATCATGAACTATATTTTGGAGACAAAGGATCTGAAAAAATATTACGGAAAGGGGCAAAACATCACAAAGGCGCTGGACGGCGTGAGCGTGGCGGTGGAGCAGGGGGAGTTTGTATCGATCATCGGGACGAGCGGCAGCGGGAAGTCGACGCTGCTCAACATGCTCGGCGGGCTGGATATACCGACCTCGGGCAGTGTGAAGATCCGCGGCAGGGAGATCGGGCAGATGAACGACGAGCAGCTGACGGTATTCCGCAGGCGGAACATCGGGTTTGTTTTTCAGAACTACAACCTGGTTCCGATCCTGAATGTTTATCAGAATATCGTGCTGCCGATCGAGCTTGACGGCAACAAAGTGGATAAGGCGTATGTGAACAAGATCATTCAGACACTGCACCTGGAGGGAAAGCTTGACAACCTGCCGAACAATCTCTCGGGCGGACAGCAGCAGCGCGTGGCGATCGCGCGGGCGCTGGCGAGCAAACCAGCGATCATGCTTGCCGACGAACCGACCGGAAATCTGGACTCCAGGACGTCACTGGAAGTGATGCAGCTGCTGCGGATGACCAGCACGGAGTTTGGGCAGACATTGCTCATGATCACGCACGATCCCGAGATCGCGCAGATCGCGGACAGGATGATCCACATTGAGGACGGAAAGATCACAAAATAAGGGGGAGTGGGTGAGATGAGATTGTTGGAGAACAATAACCGGAAATTTATCAGAACACTGTCCGACAGTTGTCTGAGAGCAAACAGAGGGAGGAACGCGATCGCGATACTGGCAGTGGCACTGACAGCGGTCCTGTTCATGGCGCTGACGACCGTGCTCGAGGGAACGCGGATCTCGATGAAAAACCAGATGTTCCGCGGGGCGGGGAGTCAGTTTATGGTATCGATAAAAAATCTGACACAGGAGGAGGCAGAGCGGCTCGTTTCCGATCCGGCGTTCACCACCGCGGGGATCGAGCAGTATGTGTCCATGGCTGTGAACCCTGCGCTGAGCAATGTCAGTGCGGTTGTCGGCTGGGTGGATGCTGTCATGATGGAGAACAGTTTTATGCAGCTGCAGACAGGGCACTACCCTGAAACGGCGGATGAGATCGCCTGCGATACAGAGGTTCTGAGACTGTTGGGGCTGCCTGACGACATACTCGGAAGCACATTTGTGCTGGAGTACACAGCCGGCGATGCGCTTAAGAAAAAGGAAATGACAGTCTGCGGTATCTGGGAGGGCAAAAAATATGAGCAGTCTGCCTCTCTGCTGGTCTCAAAATCTTTCGTGGAGGAAGTGCTGGCAGATTATACAGGAGAGTATGAGGCGCTTCGTGAGACGTGCTACAATGTCCGCGGCAGCTTTGCAAGCGACAGGAATATTTCAATGCAGCTTGACAGAATGGTTGAAAAACTGGGATATGATCCCCTGGCGGAGCGCGGGGAGGAAGGGTTTCTGGCACATCATGTGAGTCCGGCGTATACGAGCGGGATCACGGGAAACGCAACAGCGGCATACATCGCGGAAGGGCTTGGCGCGGTATTAATCCTGATAGCGGGTTATCTGATCATCTATAACATTTTCAAGATCTCGATCGAGAAGGATATCCGTCTCTACGGCCAGCTCAAGACTATCGGCGCTTCGCCGCGGCAGATCCGTTACATGGTGATCCGGCAGGGAACCGTGCTGTCAGCGGTGGGAATTCCCGCAGGGCTGCTGCTTGGCTGGCTGTTGGGAAACATGCTGCTGCCGCTTGTGATGACAAATATGATCATGGGTGAGTCGGCGTTTATTGTGCCGCCTGTTTGGGTGTGGGTGCTGTCTGGGCTGTTTACATGGATCACAGTGCGCATCAGCTGCGGGAGACCGGGCAGGATCGCGGGAAAGATCTCTCCGGTCGAGGCATTGAAATACCACGGGGCACAGGGCACCGCAAAGACGCACAAGCGCGGCATGGATTCCAGCCACCGGATCATGTCGATGGCGCTTGGGAATCTGAGCAGGAACAGGGGAAAGACGGTGCTGGTGGTGCTGTCCATCTCGTTCAGCGCAGTGCTGCTCAACAGTGTGCTGAACTATGCCTGGAGCATGGATGAAGAAACGTTTATCCGCAGGGATAATATCACCGATTTTGATGTGCGCAGCGCAGACTTTTACAAATATATGATAGACAATTATACAAAAGTCGTGCCGGAGCAGGTCGTGGCGACACTGAGAAATATTGAGGGAGTGGGGGAGTTTGGGCTGGTCTACTGCAATATGCTGCCGGAAGAACAGCGCACTTCTGAACTGGAGGAGCAGGCAAAGATAAAGAGCATCAATGGACAAAGAGACCTGCAGAGTGACATGAGTTTCATTGAGGACAGCATGATCTACGGACTTGACGCGTATGCACTGTCGCTGGGACAGGTGATCGAAGGCAGCGTGGATTATGAAAAACTTTGCAGCGGAAACTACATCGTGATGGTGGGACATCTCGATGACCGGGGTGCGTATGTCTATAATGCGCAGTGTTATCATGCGGGTGACGTGATTGCGGCTGAGATCGGCGGGGACATTCAGGAGTATACCGTGCTGGCGGTGGTGGGTATGCCAGGCGCCACACTGCAGAGCTACAGCCGTGGAAGCTATGAGGCGATCGGTTTTGCGGAGCCGGTCTTTCGGGAAAAGTTCCCGCACATGCAGCAGCCGATCCACTGTCTGTTCAATGCGGCGGATGGGATGTTCGACCAGATCAATGCGCAGGTCGGCGCGATCGCACAGTATAGCGGATTGTCCGCGCAGACAAGACTGACCGCGGAAGAGGAATTCCAGGAATTCCAGGATATGTACAGGATGGTCGGCTTGGTGAGTTCGCTGATCCTGGGAGGGATCGGTATACTGAATCTGATCAATATGATCCTGACTGGCGTGATCGCAAGGCAGAAGGAGTTTGCGTCCATGCGCAGCATCGGCATGACACAGAGACAGCTGCAAAGGATGGTCGTCTACGAGGGAATCTGCTATGCGGTTCTTGCAGGTGTGGTTGGGATCGCTCTCAGTGCAGTGCTGTCGCTCACGCTGGTACAGGTGATGGCGGAAAGTAAGTGGTATATGAAGTACACATTCACGATCGTCCCGGCGGTCCTGACCTCTGTCGTATGTCTGCTGCTGGCAGTGTGCATCTCGGCGATGACAGACAAAGTATGGAATCAGGGCAGCATTGTGGAGCAGCTGCGGGAGGCGGAGTAAGGAACGAAAGTTCCTTACTTTTCGTCTCTGTCAAAAAGTTATCCTGGTCAGACGGTGATCTCGATCTGATTGCCCTCGATCCCTACGATGCAGCTCTCATAATAGCCGTCACCTGTGGTTCTCGGACCACTGATCACTTCATAGCCGTCGGATTCCAGGCGCTGTGTGAGCGCGTCGACCTGCTCTTTGCTTCCCGTGCTGAATGCGATATGGGCATAGCCTGTTCTGGACAATCCTTTGTCAGCGTCGTCCATTTCGGGCTTTGTCATGATTTCAAGCCTTGCGCCGTCTTCAAAACAGATAAAATAAGAGCGAAAGCCTGTTTTCACGTTGTGGTAGCCATCGTTTGATATGCCCCCGAGATAGTTCACAAAAAAATCCCGGGTCTTTTCCAGGTCATTCACGTACATTGCGGTATGTTCGATCTTCATGTCCTATGTTCCTTCTTTCTGGATCGTAATTATTGAATGGTAAGTATCATTCACTGCCTGAAATGATGCATTGTATTCCTATCTGCTGAGTATATCACAAAATGGCAGAAGATGAAATCCCTGCACTTGTTAAATCCTGTCTTTTCACATATAATAAAGGCATGGGGGTGTGCTTATGGGATTTTATCTAAATCCGGGAAACAAAGGCTTCTGGGAATCCGTCCGCTCCAAAATCTATGTCGACAAGACGGATCTGATCGCATGTACGAACGAGCTGATCAACACGGAGCAGAAATACATCTGCGTCAGCAGACCGCGGCGGTTTGGAAAATCCATGGCGCTGAAAATGCTTGCTGCGTACTACAGCCGTGGGTGTGATTCCGCGGATCTGTTCAGAGGATGCAGGATAAAAAGAAAAAAGACGTTTCAGATGCATCTGAACGGGTATGATGTGATCTGTCTGAATATACAGCAGTTTCTGATCGAAGCGGGAGAGCAGGAGATAACGGAATATCTGAGACAGGAAGTGGTGGAGGAGCTCTGTGAGGAGTACGGGGAGATCATTAAGAGACAGGATATCGGGCTTGCCGCGGCACTGCGGAAAATCTATGTCAGGACGGGCAGACAGTTTGTAGTTCTGCTTGATGAATGGGATTGTGTGATGCGTGAGCAGCAGGAGTCGGAAGTGTTGCAGAAGCAGTATCTTGATTTCCTGCGGAATCTTCTGAAAGACCAGCCGTATATTGCACTTGCGTACATGACAGGGATCCTTCCTGTAAAAAAATATGGACAACATTCTGCGTTAAATATGTTTTGGGAGTATTCTATGACAGATCAGAAGGGGCTGGAGGAGTACACCGGATTCACGGAGGATGAGGTTAAAGCGTTGTGCAGAAAATACGACATGGATTTTATTGAGGCGAGCAACTGGTATGATGGGTATATGTTCAGAAAGTATCAGCATATCTACAATCCGCAATCTATTGTGGAGGCGATGAGCTGCCAGAGATTTTCCAGTTATTGGACTTCCACGGAGACGTATGATGCACTGAAAGCTTATATTGATATGGATTTCAATGGACTGCGGTCGGATATCGTGAAAATGCTTGGCGGTGATCGGGTAAAAGTAAATACGCGGAGTTTTCAGAATGATATGCGCAATTTTGAAGTGAAGGATGATGTGCTTACCTTGCTGATCCATTTGGGTTATCTTGGCTATGACGCTGGGACAGAGGAGGCATTTATACCGAATAAGGAGGTCATCATGGAGTTCGAGAACGCCATGAGCGTCGGCGGCTGGGGAGAGGTCATGCATGTGCTGCGGACCTCGGAGAAACTCCTGGAAGATACGTTAAACGGTCACGCAGACCGCGTCGCCGAAGGTCTGGACAGAACACATTCGGAGGTTGCGTCGATACTGACTTATAATGATGAGAACTCATTGGGGTGTGCGATCGGGCTGGCATACTACAGCGCAAGAAGGGATTATAAGCTGGTGAGGGAGTTTCCTGCGGGAAGGGGCTTTGCAGATGTCGTCTTTCTGCCGTTGCCGCATACGGATAAGCCCGCAATAGTGATCGAACTCAAATATGACAAGTCTGTCAGCGCCGCGATACAGCAGATCAAGGACAGGCAGTACACGCAGGCACTTGAGGGCTATGCAGGTGAGATCCTGCTTGTCGGGGTGAACTATGACAAGAATGATCCGAATAAGCCGCACAGCTGTGAGATAGAGAAGTGTGAGATAGGCAATTGCGAGATAGAGGACTGAGAGATGGAGAAGTGTGAGATAGGGAATTACGAGATAGAGAGGTTAGTAAAACAGTGTGATGAGGGCTGACCGATATGGGAGCAAAATCGTCAAAGAACACATGGAGGCGCAATGAAAGAGGAGTTTATTTTATTTCAGGAGAATAAGACAGCAAAGGTTATTTAAGACGAGATGGGCATCGTTGTGGGGACGTCCCACTGTGACATGCTGCTGCGGAGCAACCAGAATGAGTGGAAGCCGTGGCTCGGGCAAAAGGGGTATCGAGATATCAAGTACGATTATTCGATCCCGGGACACAACAGGGATGTGATCCGGGAATATTGGACGGAGAGTGTGGAGATGAACCGCAGCTACGAGGTATGCTATACGGTCGGCATGCGCGGGATCCATGACACCGGGTTCGTGACGGAGATGATCGACAGGGATCCCCTTTTGACCGGTGAGGAGAAGACGGCAAAAAAGGTCGCGCTGCTTGAGGAGGTCATCGCTGACCAGAGGGAGATATTGCGGGACGTACTCGGCGAGAAGAAAGGGAATGATGCGCCGCAGACTTTTATTCCATACAAGGAAGTGCTGGATCTGTACGACAAGGGGCTGGCGATACCGGAGGACGTGACGCTGATCTGGGTGGATGACAACTTTGGGTATATGCGCCGCTACCCGAATGATGGAGAGCGGAAAAGAAAAGGCGGGCACGGGCTGTATTATCACGCATCTTACTGGGCGGCGCCAGGCATGAGTTACCTGTTTTTCAATTCGATCCCGCTGGCACAGACAGGAAACGAGTTAAAGAAATGCTGGGAGTCGGGCGTTCGCAGGATGTGGGTGCTGAATGTGGGAGCGCTGAAACCCAATGAGCTGGACACGGAATTTTTCCTGCGCTATGGCTGGGAAGCAGGCAGGGCGGACGGCAGTACAAAGAATGCGGATTCTTTTGTGTGCGACTGGATGAACCGCAATTTTTCCGGCGGTCACGGAAGTGAGGTGTCGGAATTATACAATGGGTTTGCCCAGCTGACAAATGTCTGCAAGCTAGAGCACATGCAGTCGGGCAAATTTTCACAGACAGCATACGGGGATGAGGGCTGGTGGAGGCTGAACCGGTTGAGGGCGGTCTTTGACCGCGCCAATGCGATTGCGCTCTCGCTTTCGAGGGAGGAGCAGGATGCCTTTTTCCAGATGATATTGATGAAAGTTCATGCGGCATGGTATATCAATGCTTCGTTTTACTGTGCGGACAGGAGCAGGCTGTGCTACGAGCGCGGTGCGATGCAGGCGGCGGATGCGTATGTGGACTTTTCCAGGGAGATGGATGACCGGAAACGGCGGATGCTGTATCGCTACAACCATGAGATCTGTGGCGGAAAATGGGAGGGGATCCTGACGCCTGAAAGTTTTTCTCCGCCGCCGACAGTGCTGTACCCCGCTGGAAAGCCGGCGCTGCGCATTGCAGAGCCTGGGCTTCTGGCAGTGGCGCCCGAGGGTGAGGTCGAGTTCTGGGCATATGGGCAGCGGGAAAAGCTTGTGGACATCTACAATCAGGGATATGGCAGTGTCCGTTATGAGCTGGTTCTGCCGGTGTGGCTGGAAGCGGACAAGGAAAAAGGATTCGTGCAGGCGGAGGAGAGAGTCCGGGTCAGAATCAAAAGCGGGTGTGAACCGGCTGTGTTTGCGGAGGGAAGATGTGACGAACTGCTGGTCAGGGGAGCTTTTGGCGAGGAGATAAGGATCGCTGTGAGCGCGAGAAAAAATGAGATGGAAGTTCCCTGCGGGCAGGACTGCTTCATGGAGGCGGACGGATGTATATCCATACCTGCTGACAGGTATCTGCGCGCAGCAGATACACCGGATGGAAGATGGCGGGTCATACCCGGTTTGGGAAGGTGCTGCGGCGGTGCTGTGGAGGCGTTTGTTGCCGGCGAGCCTTCTGACAAGGGAGCGGTCAGGGAAATGCCCTGTCTGGAATATCCGTTTTGTGTGCAGAGCCACGGCACATTTCTGCTGGAGATCTATCGTTTCCTGACAATGAATCCCACTGGGCGCATACGGTTTGCGGTGGGCGTGGACAACGATCCGCCCGTCGTTGTGGAATCGGATATCACGGACGAGTGGAGAGGCGGATGGGACGAAGCTGTCATGAACGACGGGGAAAAGCTTTGTCTGTGGCTGCCGTATCTCGTGAGCGGGTATCATGTTCTGAAAGTGTATGCAGTCGACCGGTATGTGACATTGACCAAGATGGTCATATACACGCAGGACAAAAAGCCGTCCAATATCGGACCGCGTGTGCGCTCCACGGATGAGCAGATTGAGGAGATATATGACAGCAGGGCGCTTTTTCAGATCCAGGAGAGCGAGGCGGCAATATATCAGTCAACGCCGGAGGCGGTTCCGCTGTTACCGGTATTGTATGCGGACACATCGTTCTGGAAAACGGACCGGCTGTATGTCAGGAGCGACGAGGTACAGCAGGCGCGGCTTGGAAAGGCTAAATATCTGGCGGACGCGAAGGGATACAAGAATGTGTTTGACCTGTTCGGGGAGGGATATTTTGCGGCACAGGGCGGCAGGATCGCGATAGGGGCGGAGTATGCGCTTGAAAATTCTCCGTATGCCTATCTGACACCGGGATTGTGCGACAACAATATCCTGTGGACGCACACACAGTCCGAAACGGACGGGCGGACCGGTATGGCTATGATGATCGAGGGCAAAAATCTGTTCTGGGAGAGGGCGGAACAGGCGCCGGCGATGCACTATAAGATCTGTGTCGAAAAGGCGGGCAGGTATCATGTCTGGCTGCTTGTGAAGTTTGAGGATCATAAAAGCGATGCCTGCCGTCTGGCGCTTGACGGCAGGATGCAGCATATCAGCGAGCAGTTTTCCGCAAACGGAATGTTCACCTACAGCATGAAGCAGCGATGGAACTGGCAGGCGTTTTCCGATATGGAACTTACGCCGGGGGTACATACTTTTTCCGTCTATGGGAAGAAGTCTGGTCTCAGGATAGACCGGATCTATATCACGGACGGGGAGGAGCTGCCTCCGATCGATGCCGATTGGGAGGAGAGTGCCAGGACGATATATTGCAATTGATACCGGAAAAACAGTGATGTGTTCTCGGGCAGGGAAAACGCGGCAACTTTCTGAAACGGTATCTTACGTGGCAAAGACCGAGAGCAGGGATCGTTTAAATTTCCGCATCATAGTATTGCGCCTGCGCCTGCCACAGTCTGTAGTACATTCCGGACCGGTCGCGCACCAGCACATCGTGACTGCCGCGCTGGATCAGTTTTCCTTCATGAAAAACGGCGATATCATCGCAGAAGCGGCAGGAGGAGAGCCGGTGGGAGATGAACAGGGTCGACTTTTCCCGTGTCATTTGGTTCATGCTGTCATAGACCTCGAACTCCGCAACCGGATCGAGCGCCGCCGTGGGCTCGTCGAGGATCACGAAGGGCGCATCTTTATATAAAGCCCTCGCCAGCGCGATCTTCTGTGCCTCCCCGCCGGAGATGTCGATGCCCTGCGCATCAAAATCTTTATACAGTGTCGTCGAAAGTCCCTGCGGCAGCTTGTCGAGGCGCGTTCCGAAACCGGCATCGCGCAGGCACTGTTCGGCGCTGTGCATATCGACATTCATGCTGCCCGCAACATTTTGCCCCAGCCCAAATGAGAGCAGCCTGAAATCCTGAAACACAACAGAGAACAATTTCATATATGCCTGATGATCATATTTTCGTATGTCAGTTCCGTTCAGCAGGATCACGCCCTCGGTCGGATCATACAGACGGCACAGCAGTTTGATAAAAGTGGTCTTTCCGCTTCCGTTCGTACCCACAACAGCAAGCCTCTGTCCTGCGCGGAACGTCATCGATACATTGCGCAGCGCGTACTCCTCCTGATTAGGATAGCTATGATCAGGATATCTATAATTAGGATATCTATAAGAAACATTGCGAAATTCGAATTCGTACTCCTTCGTCGGTACACTCAGATCTCCCTGTGTCATTTTGTTCGGTATATCTAAAAATTCAAACACGGTGCGCAGAAAAGCGGTATTGTTTTTCAGATCGCCCAACGCCTTGATCAGCGTGGACAGTCCGCCGGATAATGCGATCAGGGCGCTCACATACTGTACGATAGAACCAACACCGAAAGCGCCTCCCAGCGCTTTCAGGCAGACATAGATATATGCTGCTCCCACAAACAGCTGTGACACAGCCCCGGACAGCGCCTGGTATGCCCCCATAGGTCCCCTTGCCGCCCTTGGCAGCTTTGCGGTGGGAACAAAGGGATTGTATCTTTTCAGATGGTTTCGGCTCAGGATATCCTGGCGGTAGATCCGCACATCCAGTGCTTTTGAGCGGTCATTTCCGAGACTGCCGAGCCAGAAGCCAAAGAGCCGGTTGCCCAACTGGTTTTCATCTGCATATGTTACCCAGTATGAACCGGATCTGACAGCCAGCAGGGGGGCGGCAAGTGTGACGCCGAGCATGATCACAGCCATGAGCAGGACAAAAACGGGGTGGTTGAGTATCGTCAAAAATCCGGTATCTGCTGTGACTGGCAGTATAAACAGCGACGCGGTCAATACAATCGCACTGATCATGGACAGGACTGACCGGATGACGGCATCAAGACATTCGATCAGTTTGTACAGCCCCCAGCCTCCCGAATCTGTATTCTGCCATATCCTGGAACGGAGTTCCTGCACATGGCAGTCTTCCACATCTGCAAAATCCATTGACAGCAGCTTTTTTGCAAACACTTTGTTCTGGATATGCCAGAGGCAGGCTGTCTGCACATTCTTCCATCGGGTCAGTCCTGCGCAGAGCAGTGAAAGTACGGCGGAGGTGCTTGTCAGAGCCAGCGCGTACGCGGTGAGTGTCTGTGGATCGCGCCCTCCGGCGATCTCGTCGATCAGGCGCGCCAACAGCCAGATCTCCACATAAGGTGTCAGGGCGTTGAGGATCCCGCAGATCAGCACGGATATCATCAGCCTGGGATTTTCCTGCCACCAGATCTTAAATCCGCGCAGGGTGAGCTGCACGGTCTTGGTCCATTTCTTCATTGTATATGCCTCCGTATAAGCCTTTTTCCCGGTAATATCTGCTCTGGATCTCAAATAGCTCTGCATAAGCACCATTTCGGGCGATCAATTCGTCGTGTGTGCCCTTCTCCGCAATACGTCCCTCAGCGATCAGTATGATGCGGTCGCAAAATCTGGTCGAGGCAAGGCGGTGGGAGATGTAAACAGCCATTCTGCCGTCGGTGAGTTCATTGTATTTATCGTATAGTTCACTCTCGGCGATCGGATCGAGCGCTGAGGTTGGTTCGTCCAAAATGATGATCGGGGCGTTTTTGTACAGAGCCCGTGCCAGCATCAGCCGCTGCAGTTCTCCGCCGGACAGATGGATCCCATCGTCAAATACTTTTCCGATGTGCGTCGCCACCCCGCGGGGCAGCCTGGCGATCTTCTCTGCAAGTCCAGCCTGGCTGATACACCGCATCATCCGTTCTGCGTCGATCGCTTTGTCGGTCTGCGTGATGTTTTCAGCGATCGTCACATCGAGAACCGAAAAATCCTGGAAGACTGCCGAAAAAAGCCGATAATAATCCCGTCTGTTGAACGTCCGTATGTCGGTATTGTTTAACAGCACTTTTCCTTCCGTGGGATCCAGAAAGCCGCATATGAGTTTGATGAGTGTTGTTTTGCCGGCACCGTTTTGCCCGACGATTGCCAGCTTTTCGCCCGGTTTGATCGTCAGATCGATATGGGAGAGCGTGTCCTTCTCCGCCTCCGGGTAGCGGAAGGAGACGTCCTGCAGTTCGATCTGATACGGAATGCCCGGGTCGGGTGTTATGGAGAGCCCTTCCTCCATCTGAAAGGTTTCATGATGATCCAAAAACTCCCGGACCGCACAGAGGTCAAGGCTCTGCCTTTGGAGGAGTGCGAGGTCGGACAGGATCTTGCCGATGCCGCTGGTAAAAACATTCACGGTATTGAAGTACAGCACAAACTGCGCGGCTGACAGCTCTCCGCGCAGCACTGCCTGGATCAGAAAAAGATAGACAATGCCGTTGCGCATCAATGCAAGCAGTGTGTCCGCGATGTTGCCCCAGATATAGACGCGCTCCCCGCGGGCGGCAAAGCTTTGGGACAGACGCAGCATGCTGTTGTAGACGCCCTCGATCCAATCGCGCATTTCAAAGATGCGGACATCTTTTGCCAGGGTGTGATCCCTGGATTTTTCGCTGAGATGATTCATGCGTCTGGAATAGTCCGACTCCTCATCCCGATGACGATACCCCCAGCCATTCAGCGCATTGTTCACCCAAAAGCTGACAATGGTCGTGGCGCAAACGGCTGTGATCATCAGCGGATCCAGTGTTGCGAGCAGCGAGAGGAAGATCACAAATTCAACGGTGTTCTGCAGCAGATCCATCAGTGTTGTCCAGACAGCTTCAGTGGCAGCCGAGCCGCTGGTGACGAGCATAGAAGCCTTGTCCATTTTCCGGCGGACATGCGGATCTTCTATATCGGGATAGGACATGGTGAGCGCCTTGTTCTGGATCATGGCGCCAATGCCAAGGCGGATTTCAATGCGCCCAAACTGTGCGCATGCTGCAAGGTAGGATGACGATGCGTTGAGCAGGATCAATGCGCATGTAAAAAAGAGTATGATCGCAGACAGTTCTGCGATGGACACGTCCGCCCCGACAGCTTCGAGTATGGATGGCACGACAAAAAGCTGTGTGAGGCTGAGCAAGATCGCGGCAGCAGCCATAGCCGGCACGAACACAATGACACTGCGGCGCTCTCTCCACGCGAGTGATATTATGAATGCGATGTTCTGGACTGAACTGTAGGCAGGCTTTTCCTTTCGAGGTCTGGCAGTATTCATGTTCATTCATTCCTTTCGTTTTATTCACGCGCCGACGCAGATGATATATATGCGCTGATGGCGTTTCCAAAGATCGAATTTTCGGGCGGACAGATGGTGATGTCCGCTGTTTGTATTTAGTTTATAGAGTATATCCCAAATGCTCAATACACCGAACACTTCGGTAAAATTCTGTGTACAAAGTTATCCTATATAAATGACTTCTTGATCGAAATTGCAAAAGAGCCGCGGTGTAGAATATATGCGCTGTTGGTTGGAAGGAGGGGTAAATTTTCCTGAAAATCGTGAATTTGAGGGTAGGGCGCTATTGGAATTGGCGAGGAGACAGCCAGGGAAAATATGGGGTTGTTTCTTTGCTGATATTGTCATTCATATAGGGCGAAAATTGATTGTTTATCGATTGAAAAAATAGTTTTGGACAATTCTGTCTCTTGTTGGATATTCTAAAAAGTGATAAGATAGTACAAAATATTTTTGTGGAAATGACAAGAATAGTAATATTATAAGATATTTAGATAGATGTTGAGTATGGTATTGAGCAAAAATGATTGATAATCATGTATTATCGAACACTATGTTTATCTGACTGATTTTATAACTACTAAAATAATGGATAGAATATTGAATGTAAAGAGGTACTAATGGATAGGGAATATATATTACCACAAGACTTAATAATTTTTATTTCAGGTGTTCCTGGTGTTGGAAAAACTACAATTTCCAATGAACTCCTTAATACTCATAAAGAATTTAGGCTTGTTGAAGAAACGGACATAATACGAGAAATTTTAAGAGGATATGAAAGTTATCTAACCGAAGTTGGCATATCTCAATGTGATGAAATTTACCCACATGAAATTTTTTTAAGTTATGAAATGGCTATGCAACAATGTCATATTATGAAAAATTCCATTATAAATATAGTCAAACGTCAGCAACGAAAACAAATTCCATCAATAATAAATGGTGTGCATATAATTCCAGAAGAATTATATGCACATACATCATTTCCTAACGTTCTATATATTATTTTGTATGTAGACTCAGAAGAAGCGTTATGGAAACGCCTAAAAAATAGAGACCCTCAGAAATATACATACGAATGTGTTCCTGTTTTATATGAAACAAATGTTGAATTGCAAAATAGTATTCAGCGAATCCCTGAAAAGTTGTGTAGGTTATACTCAATTAATGTAAGTAACCTTTCGATTGAAAATACTGTTCTGAGAATAGATACAATTTTGACTTCTTTATATGGATAAACTAAAACATATTGATAGCTGATTCCCAAACAGCACAATATTTTTCTATGCATTTTTTTCCTTTATCAGAAGATGCGCTAAATACTTCAAATTTATTATTGGTCATGATATTAGGCATACCATTTATATCAAAATGCGGTTTTGCATAAATAATACAATTATCTACCCTTATTATAATTTCTTCACGTCGGTTAGAATACATTCTAAAACATTTCTGTAATACTTTATTCGAGCCAACTGTCTTCTTGGCGCGAGAAATTGTTGTACGCAATTCAAGTTCAAATATATCCTGGTCTTTATGGGCAAAATGAACCTCTTCAGCAGAAGGATCCAAGAATAGAATTCTAAAATCTATTCCATCCATATTAGGCTGGACAGATTTTTTGTCTAAATAATCAAATAATTCATTAAAGTTACCACCAAAAAGTTTCATATTTTTTCGTCCATATATCCATAAATATTTACCAGTATATAAAAATGATTGTATTATTGCCTTCCACAATTCAAAAGTTTCAAATCCGGACAGAAAATATGCTACTTTATCTCGATAAAAAGGACTATTTATTGTAAACTTATCAATTGTAATTAGCTTTTCAATAAGATCTTCGCATTGAATATCAATTTGGCGGTATTTTTCTTTTGTTTCATTTATTCTATCCTTGAATGAATCGATGAGAGAACCTGTAAAAGATGTTTTCTTCAAAGAAAATGCTTCAAGAAAATCGATTGTGAAACTGTCTTTGTAAACATCGATTTCTCTTGCTATATTCATAGGATTATCTATCCATGAATGCCACAATGTATCTTTATCAAACAAAAAAGGAATAACACGTTTATGAAGTCCGCTAGCATATCCAGCTTCATATAACAACCAAGGTGATTTTTTATTTTCAGATGTAAAACAAAGTATTAAAGTATCACATTGTTCGATATGTTGGATAATTTTGTTTTGAACATGTTCTCCTGCATGTATATCTTCCTCTGACATAAAGATTTCCGTACTAGGCATTAAAGTTTCTAAAATATTTTTAGTATTCTTTGCCAGTTCTCCACTTTTTGCTTTTGACCAACTAATAAATATTTCATTCATTTTAACAACCCCACTTACCAGCAATTTTTAAACAATAATACATGATTATCAATCATCTAACAGTTATAAAGGCACCAATCCAAATGGTTTATTCCATTCGGAATGATGCCGTTTCATTTATATCTGAAAATCTTTCCTCGGATGCTTCGTAGTGAGGATATCCCTCTGCTTAGACATTGCAACATGCGTATAAATTTCTGTAATATTGATCGAACTATGTCCCAATATTTCCTGGATATACCGGATATCGACATCAGCCTCCAACAGGCTTGTGGCAAAGGTATGGCGGAACATATGTGGAGTGATATGCAGGTCAATCGCCGCAAGCGACGTGTACCTGTTGATCATTCTGCGGACAGCCTGATCCGACAGCTCTTTACCATTCTGATTTGCGAAAAAGTGCCCGCAGCTTTGTATTTCCGTCCGGAAATCCGTTTTATACCGCTCCAGAATACTGACAACATCATCATTTCCAATCTGCACCTTCCGTTCTTTAGAACCCTTTCCATAGATTAAGATCGTTCGGTCATACAGATTTACACTTTCCACATTCAGGGAACAGAGCTCAGAAATCCGCATTCCAGTAGCAAATAGCAGTTCTATCACGGCGGCATCTCTCAAGGCATTGCGTTTCTTATAAGCTGTTTTGGCATCTGACAGTTGTTTGTAGATGATGGACAAAAATGTTTCGATCGTATGGAGCGGGATCGTTTTAGGCAGGAGCACAGGTTCACGAAATTTCACTTGTATTTTACTAAAAGGATTTCGTTCGATCAGATCCCTGTATTCGAAGTAGTGAAAAAGGGCTTTTAAGGAAGCGATTTTTCTTTTTACTGTCCTGGGCTTGTATTTCTGGTGAAGCCCGATAATGAAATCTTCCAGCAGTTTTGGAGAAATTTCCAAAATATCAGCTGGCTGGACATGGCTGCAAAACTGGGACAGGTCAATTCTGTACGCCCGCAGTGTTTTTGCATCCAGCCTCTTTTGATTCTGACAGTAGCCCAGGTAGTTGGTTACATGTGTCTGTAAATCATTCATGATCAAAATCTCCTTATCGTTTGTATTTCAAGATATATCCTACATGGATTTTGACAGAAATGCACCTGTCAAATAAAGACATGCCATTTTCCAGACTATGATAGCTATATTAACGAGTATATCGGAGAAACGAAAGTCTCAGACGATTGCTGGGAGAAATATATTCCTTTCAGACAGAAGCTTTTCACCAAAGGGCAATATTCAAATACTTGCTGACTGTGTTTTGCGCGGGACTGCGAATAATAAGAGGCTGCATTTCTGCAGCCTCTCACGGTCATTTCTGGTATATTATTTTGCGGATCGCATAAACAGTTTTCTGCTCGCGTTAACGGATAGTGAGATTATATCATATCCTGAAATCTTTTTTCAATAGATGATCCCAACGGGAAAAAGGGATGCAAAAAGGTTGATAATAGCCATATATCGTGATATCCTGCTTTGTAGGAGGAGTGGTCTTGGCGCCGCATGGGAAAACATGGAAAAACATGAAAAAACAGGAAAAAGAGGAAAAGAAAGTGGAGTGGAAGAAACAATTTGATACAAAAACACTGGTCAAAGGTTATGATTATTATTGCGATGGGGCAGTGGAGGACATGGACATTTTCAACGACAGCATCAGGGCGGATGTGGTCGGCACGCAGAGCTATGAGGTGGAGATCACACTGAACGATGGCAAAATCGGCGGCATGCGTTGTTCCTGCCCTTATGCGGCGGACGGCAGGCGGTGTAAACATATGGCGGCGGTTCTGTATGTGTGGTCGGATCGCTGTGCCTCTGGGGAAGCGCCAAAGATCAGTGATGATGCGGACAAAGATCTGTTTATCAGACCCAGAACTGACGAGAGCCGCAGGAGAAAGTCGGAGGCTGTCCGTAAGCTCGTCGATGAGGCGGATCTATCCGTGGTACGTTCCTGTCTTGCCTCGATATTGGAGGAGGATGAAAAGCTGTTGATCCGCTTTCACAGAATGGTTAAAAAACCGGCGGGGAGAGAGGATATAAAGTGCTATAAGCGCCAGGTGGACATGATCGCCCGACGCTATCTGGGGCGGGATCGCTTTATCAGTTATCAGGCAGCCTACGGTTTTGTGTCCGATTTGGGAGAGGTCTTATATCATGATGCAGAGCGCATGATTGGCGATGGACAATACATGAGTGCGTTTGAGCTGATAAATTACATTTTTGTACTGCTTGGCACTGTGGATGTGGACGATTCCGACGGACATACGGGGAGTATGGCAGAAGGCATCTATGAGCTCTGGGCAGAGATTCTAGGGCAGGTTGATGCGGGCGGGAAACAGGAGATGTTTCAATGGTTTACGACACACATGGACGGTTCTGTCGTTGACTATATGGAAGAGTACATAGAGCGAATCATCATGGAGGAATTTACCGGCGAAACTTACACAGCGCAGAAAATGGAATTTGCCGAGAAAATGATCCAAAGTTCAGAGAAAAAGGACTCAGAATGGAGCAGGGATCACGATGTCGGAAAATGGTCTGCATGGTATCTGAGTCTGCTTGAGGAGCAGGATTGCGGCAGAGACAAAATAGAGGATTTTTGTAGAAAGCACTGGAAAAATACCTCAGTGCGGAAGTACTATATTGACAGGTGCATTCGGGATCAGAATTATGATATGGCATTGAAAACACTCGAGGAGAGCATTTCGCTGGACAGAACGTCCAGACAGCTGATCGCCAGGTACAGTGAACAGAAAAAAGAGATTTATCTGCAGCAGGGCAACCAGAAGGCATATGTGGAGCAGCTCTGGGCGTTGCTGCTCGAGCACAAAATCGGGGATCTTGAGATTTACAGGGAGCTGAGAGGACAGTATTCTGAGGAGGAATGGCGGGAGCAGAGAGAGCGCATATTCACGGAACTATCGAATAATGTAAGGTTGACAGAATTCTACAAAGAGGAAAAGCTGTATAACAGACTGCTCGAGTGTGTGTTGAAAAGTTCAGGTTTGAGCACCCTGAGTCAATACGCGGATATTTTGAAGGAAAAATATCCTGAGCAGATTTTGCAAAAATACAGGGAGGAAGTGGATCGCCTGGCTTCCGGTGCCACAGACCGAAAGCGGTATAGGGAGGCAGTGGCGAGGCTTCGCAGCATACAGCAGCTGCAAGGCGGCAGGAAAGTGGTAGAAGAGATGTCGGAGCAGTGGCGGAAGCAGTACAGAAACAGACCGGCATTTCTGGATGAGTTAGGAAAGCTGTGAGCAACAATAATGCTATTTTTTAAAACGTTTATTGGCAGATACCAATGGACGTTTTTCTTTTGGGAACAGTTCCTTGCAATCGATACCAAAAAAAGTGCGAATGGTACTCGAACGATCAAATGGATCACGGGATATGCTATCATTAAGAGTAGAAAAAAAGGATCAGCGATTTATGAATCATATAAAGGAGGCATAACAGATGGATTTTCCCACAAATTTTTTGGACAAGTTTCAGGATATTGTGAGCCAGTACCCAGACAGGACAGCGATCGTGGATATGGATGGGGCGAGGAGCACTACCTACCGTGAACTCGGCGAACTGAGCCGAAGGGTTGCGGCAAAGCTCTGCGCGCAGGGCAAGTCCGGTGCGGTAAGCGGGATCGACGGGAGGTCGGTTCTGGTCTGCATGGACAGGCGGATGGAGTATGTGGCGGCGGAGATCGGCATTATGATGGCAGGTGCGGCGTATGTGCCGCTGATCCCGGAGTACCCGCAGGACAGGGTGGACTATATCCGAAAGGATTGTGATGCGGTGTGCTGTATTGACGCTGCGTGGATGGAAGCGCTTGGGAAAGCGGTCGGGTGCGAATGGGACCTCGAGGAAGGCGGATACAGTAAATACAGTAAAAATAGGGCGCTGATCGTCTACACGTCGGGTTCCACCGGTTTGCCCAAGGGTATCGCGCACAACCATGAGGGGCTGTTTGACGGTATTATGTCCATTGTGCAGACGCTTGGGTATGATGATCAGACCTGTCTTGCGGCGGCTGCCCCGCTGTCGTTTGTGGTGACGCTGATGGAGTATCATGCGGTGTTGAGCTGCGGCGGCTGTGTCCACATGCTTTCTGAGGAGGTTCGCAGGGATGTGCGCCTGCTGGAGGTATACTATGCGGAAAAGGACATCACCTGCGGCTTCATCAGTCCCCAGATGCTGCGCTATTTTAAGAACAAAGGGAAGGCGTTGAAACTGGTCATGACCGGAAGCGAGCGGGTATCCATGTTGAGCGGAGACGGCTATGAGCTGTACAACCTTTATGGCTGCAGCGAGGCAGGGCTTTTGATATCAGCTTTTCGGGTGGAGGAACCTATGGAAAATACGCCCATCGGAAAGCCTGTGCAGGGAGTGGAGATACGCCTGCTGGATGAGCAGGGAGAGGAAGTTCCTGACGGCGAGATAGGGGAGATCTGTGCTCTTGGTATTCTGGGTGAGTGTTACCTGAACATGGAAGAGCAGAGCGCTCGGACATTCCAGGTTCAGGAGGATGGAAGGATCCTGCTGCACACCGGGGATTTGGGGAGAAGACTGCCGGATGGAAATTATGTGTATGTAAACCGCCGGGACTGGATGGTAAAGATCAACGGACAGCGTGTGGAAACAGGGGAGATCGAGATGTGCCTGGCGGCAGTGCCGGGGGTGAAAAATGCCGCGGTGAAGGCTTTTGAAGATGAGAACGGGCAGAATTACCTGTGCGGATATTATGTGGCAGGTGCGGAAGTCGTGCCGGAGGATATCCGCGCACTGCTGAAAAAGTCACTGCCGGATTATATGATCCCGCGTTTTCTCAAGAGACTCGACGAGCTTCCGAAAAATGTGAACGGAAAACTGGATAGGACTGCGCTGCAGGCACCGGGTGTCTCGGAGTACAAAGCGGAGTACAGGGCGCCGGAGAACGAGATGCAGCGCAGGATCTGCGATGCCTTTGAGCGTGTTCTGGACTGTGGGACGGTGGGGGTCGACGACGACTTTTTCCGGCTGGGCGGCGATTCCATCAATGTCCTGAAACTGGCGGAATGTCTGGCGGATGCCGCACTGACGCCCCAGCTGGTGCTCAGGGGCAGGACACCGAAGCAGATCTCGGTACTGATGCAGCAGGATGCGCAGTCACAGGCGGGGCTGCGGGAGACAAGTGTACAGCGGCAGGAGACACAGGAACAGAGAACAGAGATAGAGATAAAGACAGAGTACCCGCTCACAGATTCCCAGATGGGAGTCTATCTGGAGTGCGCAAATGAGCCGGACACAACGATGTACAACATTCCGATGTGCTGTGAACTGCCGAGTGATATGGATCTGAACCGATTCTGCGAGACGGTGGAGACAGTGCTTTCCAGGCATGCCGCGTTTGGTGTCACGATCGTGCAGCGGGAGGGGATTCCTGTCATGCGTGTGTGTCCGGAATATGCTGCGGCGTCTGTGGAGATACGTGAGACAGACGACATTGAGGAGACGAAAACAGCGTTTGTGCGTCCGTTCCGCATCGGGGAGGAACCGCTCTACCGCATGGCAGTATACAGGCAGCAGCACAGAAACTATTTCCTGTTTGACGTGCATCATCTGATCTTTGACGGAACATCCGTGAAAGTGTTTCTGGAAGAGATCTCGCTTTTATTTGCGGGGGAGGGCCGGGAACTTAGACCGGAGACGTGTTCCCTGCTGGACATGGCGCTCAGAGAGATGTCCCTGAAAACGACGCCGCAATACCGGGCGGCGCAGGAATATTTTCAAAAGAAACTGGCGGACGTGGAAGCCGGGGACAGTCTGATCAAGGATTACAGACCAAAGACTGTCAGCACCGCGTGTGCCTCTGTTCGGGTATCGCTGGGAGAGACGGTGCCTGTCCTTGCGGTAGAGCAGTTTGTGCGCCAGAACGGGATTTCCGAGAACACGCTGTTTCTCGGCGCGTTTGCCTATGCGCTGGGCAAATATACGGGGGAGAACAGAAGCCTGTTCTGCACGGTGAACAACGGGCGGCACGCGGCTGAGCTTGCCAATTCTGTCGGCATGTTTGTCAGGACGCTTCCGATGGCGCAGTCGTGGGACGAGACTTCCGCGGTATGTGCCTACCTGCAGGAATTTCAGCGGCATTTTTATGAGACGATGGAGCACGACTGCATTTCATTTGGGGAGCTTGCGCGGGAGTACGGGATCGCCTCGGACATTCTGTTTGTCTACCAGGGGGAGATGCTGAGCGGGCTGTCGATCGACAAAAAACAGTACCCGGCGTGCCCGGTTCCGCCAAGGGATGTGCAGGCGGATATCTCGGTCATGGTGATGAAGGGACAGGGCGGCTATGAGATCACGCTGGATTACCGCACGGATCTCTACCGTGCGGAGACCGCGCGTGGGCTGCAGAGAATGTTCGTGCAGGTGCTGGGCGGAATGCTGACCTGTGCCACGCTGAGAGAAATGACACTGGTGTCAGAGTCTGACCTGCGCCTGCTCGAGAGTTTTCATGGGGAGGAGCTTTGGTATGACAAGTCGAAGACAGTGGTCGATCTGTTCCGGGAGCAGGTAAAGCGGACACCGGAGAACAGGGCGGTGATCTATAGGGATCACACATACACCTACGCGCAGCTGGATGACCTGACAGACCGTCTTGCCGCATACATCGCTGGTTTTGGTATCGGCAGGGAACAGGCGGTGTCCGTGCTGATACCGCGCAGCGAGTATATGGCGATCGCCTCGCTGGGCGTCCTGAAGGCGGGGGCTGCCTATCAGCCGCTCGATCCGACTTACCCCAGGGAGCGTCTGGCGTTCATGCTCGCGGACGCGGAAGCGCAGTTATTGATCGCGGATGAATCTCTTTTGCCGCTTGTGCCGGATTATCGCGGTTATGTCCTTCTGACAAAGGATATTCAGAATCTGCCGCAGGTGTCACGGCTGCCACAGCCGCCGGAACCGAAGGATCTGTTTATACTGCTGTACACGTCAGGGTCTACCGGACTGCCGAAGGGATGCATGCTCGAACATAGAAATATCGCGGCATTCTGTCACTGGTATCGAACATATTATGACCTGCAGCCGGAGAGCTGTGTCGCGGCGTACGCAAGCTACGGTTTTGACGCACATATGATGGATCTGTACCCGGCGCTGACGACAGGCGCCTCATCCTGCATCATCGAGGAGGCGCTGCGTCTGGATCTGGGCGAGCTCAACCGCTATATGGAATCGCAGAACGTCACGCACGCGTTTATGACGACACAGATCGGCAGGGCATTTGCGACCGCAATGAGCAGCCGTACATTGAAGCATCTGTCCATGGGCGGTGAGGCACTCACACCGTTTGCGCCTGAGGGCAGCACGGTTTATTACAATATCTATGGACCTACAGAGTGCACCGTGAATGCCACGGCCTATGAAATGGAGGCGTTTGAGGAGGATGTGCCGATCGGGAAGGCGATCTCCAATATCAGGCTCTATGTGCTCGACGCTTTTGGCAGGCGTGTTCCGGCGGGCGTGCCGGGCGAGCTGTGCATTGCAGGTGTGCAGGTGTCCAGGGGCTATCTGAACCGCCCGGAGAAGACGGCGGAGGTGTATTCCGAGAATCCGTTCTGCGCGCACGACGATTACCGCAGGATGTACCATACAGGGGATATCGTGCGTTTTCTGCCCGATGGGAACATACAGTTTATCGGACGGCGCGACGGACAGGTCAAGATCAGGGGATTCCGCATCGAGCTGACAGAGGTGGAGGAAGTTATCCGCAGATTTCCGGGTGTTAAGGACGCGGCGGTGGCAGCGTTTGACGAGCCGGCTGGCGGAAAGTATATTGCAGCCTATGTCGTGTCGGATGAGACGGTGGACATTGCGGCGATGAACCTGTTTATCGAGGAGTGCAAGCCGCCCTACATGGTTCCGGCAGTGACGATGCAGATTGATAAGATCCCGCTGAACCAGAATCAGAAGGTAGACAAACGCGCGCTGCCCAGACCGGAGCGGAAACAGGAGGAGCTGACAGCGCCGAAGAATGCCGTACAGCAGAAAATATTTGACTGTGCGGCGGATGTGATCGGGCACAGGGAGTTTGGCATCAACACGGATCTCTACCGTGCAGGGCTGACCTCGATCGGCGCCGTGAAGTTCACGGTAACGCTGTCTGCGGCATTTGACGGGGCGGTCGTCCGCAATAAGGATCTGAAAGAAAACAATACGGTTGAAAAGCTGGAGCGTTTTTTCGGGCAGGGTATCGCGAAGGAAGTGTTTGAAAAACAGGACGCGTACCCGCTGACACAGACGCAGGGCGGTATCTTTGTGGAGTGCGCGGCAAACCCGAAGAGCACGATCTACAACATTCCGTTTTTGTTCCGGCTGGATGAGACAGTCGATCTGCAGCGGCTCAAAAAGGCGGTTGAGATGACGGTCGAAGCGCACCCGTACATCAAGACGACACTGCATATGGACGAAAACGGCGACATCTGGCAGAAACGCAACGATGATGCACCGTTCGAGGTGGTGGTCAGGGATTTGCTTGATGAGGAAACATTGGTCATGCCCTATGAGCTGATGGACGGAAGGCTGTTTCGCATCGATCTGTATGATGCGCCGGGCGGCAAGTATCTCTTTATGGAGTTTCATCACATCATCAGTGACGGAACCTCGTGCGGTATCTTTATCAGGGATATCAACCGCGCGTATGCGGGAGAGCAGCCACAGTGCGAGTTGTTTTCCGGCTTTGAGGCGGCTCTTGTGGAGCAGAAGGCGCTGCAGGGGGAGGAGTATGTGCGCGCAAAAGCATATTACGATTCTGTCTTTAAGAACTGTGACACGGAGTTCCTCCCGGCGAAGGACAATGTGAGCGGGCAAACGGGAGTCAGTGTGCAGAATGAGGGTGAAAAGCCTGCTGTCGGCATCTATAACAGGAGTGTTCCGGCGGATTTAAAGGCGCTGCAGGAGTTCTGTGCCGAGAACCGGATTACCATGAACGCGCTGTTTACCGCGGCGTTTGGCTTTGTGACAGGGCGCTATGTCTACAAGGATGAGGCGGTGTTTACGACAATCTATAATGGAAGGAATGACTCGCGCCTGTCGTCGGCAGTCGGCATGTTTGTCAAGACGCTTCCGGTCTACTGCAATATTGACGGGGATCGGGAGATCGGGGAATATCTGCGGGAGATCGGCACGCAGCTGGTGGACAGCATGAACGCCGACATTTATTCCTTTGCGGAGATCAGCAGGGCATATGGGATCAAGGCGGACATCATGTTTGCCTTCCAGGGCGATCAGTTCGAGTTTGCAGAGATCGCAGGAAAACCGGCTGTCATGGAGCAGCTGCGGCTTGACACGGCGAAGGCGCCGCTCTCGGTGGATGTAGCTGTGGCGGACAGTGAAGTCCGCTATCAGGTGGAGTACCGCAGTGATTTCTATGAAGCATGTACGATCGCCGGACTGATCGACAGTCTTGTCACCGTCATTGCAGAGATGCAGGAGAAGCAGTACATAAGACAGATCTGCATGGTGAGCGGTGCAGCGCGGGAAGAGCTTGACAGTTACAACGTGACAACACACCCGGTGGAGCAGACGACGGCGAATATCCTGTTTGAGCGGCAGGCGGCACGTTTTCCGGATAAGACCGCGGTGATCGCGAACGGGGAAAAACGGACGTTCTCCGAGTTGAACGCGAATGCCAACAAGATCGCAAACCGCCTGCTGGAGATGGGACTCTCGATAGAACAGATGGTTGGCGTGATGATGCCGCGGACAGTGGATGTGTACGCAGTGCGGCAGGGTATCATGAAGGCAGGCGGCGCATTTCTGCCGATCGATCCCGAGTACCCCGACGAGCGCGTCTCCTACATTCTCGAGGATTCGGGAGCAAAGTTTGTCATCATGCCGCAGCAGCTGGCTAAGGAGCGCAGTCTGTTTGCCAGGACACTGCCTGTGCAGACACTGATCCTGGAAGAACTTCTGGCGGACGGCGGCGACACGCACAACCCGCAGGTGGACATCAGACCGGAAAACCTGTGTTACTGTATCTACACCTCGGGTTCTACCGGAAAGCCGAAGGGCGTGATGATTGAGCACCGAAACCTGGTGAATTATGTGGACGACAATCCGTTCAATGTCGAGGCGCAGTCCTATGTACAGAATGCGTCTGTATCGCTCGCGTTTGCGGCGATTACGTTCGACGTCTCGATCCTGGAGGAATGCATACCGCTGTACCACGCCATCACGGTCTGTATGGCAAACGAGGAGGAGATCCACAATCCGCTTGCGCTGTCCAAGCTGATCCTGGCGCACGGGGTGGATATGCTGACCTGCACGCCATCCTATCTGATCAATATTATCGACATGCCGGAAATGAGGGATGCGCTGTCCCGGATCAAGGTGTTCAACGTCGGTGCGGAGGCATTTCCGGATGCGCTGTATGATAAGATCATGGCACTCGGGACGGACGCCAGGGTGTTTAACGGATACGGACCGACTGAAACGACGATCGGCTGTGCATTTGAGCTGGTAACGGGCGGGGCGGTCACGATCGGAAAGCCGATGGCAAATATCCAGATGATGATGCTGGACAAGTACCGCAACCTGCTTCCCGCGGGCGTGCCGGGCGAACTGCTGATCATCGGAAACGGAGTGGGCAGAGGATATGTCGGCAAGCCGGAGATGACAGCGGACAAGTTCATCGAATTTGAGGGAAAGAAAGCGTACCGCAGTGGTGATCTCGCGCGGTGGAACCACCACGGCAGAATCGAGTTTATGGGGCGCATGGACAATCAGGTCAAGTTGCGCGGACTGCGCGTCGAGCTCGATGAGATCGAGAATGTCATCAACCGCTACCCGACAGTGAAGTCGAGCGTTGTCCTTGTGAAAGAGAAGGATTCCATCCAGTTTCTGTGCGGTTATTTTGTGGCGCAGGAGCAGATCGAGAAACAGAATCTGACCTGTTTCCTGCAGAAGTACCTGACGCCCTACATGGTTCCGAGCGTGCTGATACAGCTCCCGGAATTTCCGCTCACCAACAACGGAAAGGTGGACAAGCGGGCGCTGCCGGAGCCGGAGTATCTGACGAACGAACGGGATTATGTGGAGCCGCGCACAGAACTGCAGCGCAGGCTGTGTGACATCTTTGCGATGGCGCTCGGTGTGAAGCGGATCGGCATTGAGGATGACTTCTTTGAAAACGGCGGGACGTCGCTCTCCGCATCCAAGGTGGCGATGAAGTGCATGAGTGCAGGGATCGAGGTGGCTTACGCGGATCTGTTTACATACAATACGCCGCTCACGCTCGAGCAGTTTATCCTTGCGCGAAAGCACGAGAAAAAAGCGGAAGATGCAGAGCGCACAGAGAAAGCCAATGGCGGCGGAGACAGCGCGGAGGATTTCATCAAGGACATACTGAGCCGGAATACGGTAGAGCGCGTCGATGAGATCAGGACAGCCGCAATGGGGAATGTGCTATTGACGGGGGCGACTGGGTTCCTCGGTGCACATATCCTCAGGACGATGATCGAGCAGTGCGACAACCGGATCTACTGCCTGCTGCGGAAGGGGAATGCGCCGTCGCTGGAGAAACGGCTAAAGAGCATGCTGGTCTACTATTTCAGCAATCCTTATGAGGAGCTTTTCGGCGACAGGATCTTTGTCCTCGAGGGGGACATCACGGACGCGGACAGCGTGGCGGCGCTGCGGGAGTATGATTTTGAGCAGGTCATCAACTGTGCGGCGTGTGTCAAGCATTTTGCGGCGGACGATATTCTGGAACGGGTAAACTACCAGGGAGTATTGAATCTGATCAGCCTGTGCACCAGGAGCGAGAGGGAGCTGATCCATATTTCGACAGTGAGCGTCGCGGGGGAGAATGTCGGGGGCAGATTTCCGGCTGAAAAGAAGCTGCATGAAAATGAACTGTCATTCGGACAGAGCATTTCAAACAAGTATATCGACACGAAGTTCCGTGCGGAGATGGCGGTCCTGGAGGCAGCCTCAAAGGGCATGAAGGGCAGGATCGTCCGTGTCGGCAACCTGATGAGCCGCGTCAGCGACGGGGAGTTCCAGATCAATTCTGTCACAAACGGATTTATGCGCACCCTGCGGGGATATGTGGCGCTAGGAAAGTTCCCGGTCTCCCTGATGGACATGCCGGCAGAATTTTCACCGATCGACGCAACGGCGGAAGCGATCGTGAAACTTGCCGCGTCAGAGGGGGATTTCAGTGTATTTCACGCGTACAGCAGCTATGTGATCCAGATGGCGGACGTCATCGAGCAGATGAACGCACTGGGGATCTGGGTGGATATCGTCAGCGATGAGGCGTTTGAGACTGCACTGCTGAGTGCGCTCGAAAATGAGGAGAAAAATGAGCTGATATCCGGACTGATCGCCTACCTGTCGAGCGATGTGGAGGAGGCAAGCGCCTATATCGACGCGGACAACAGCTTCACGACAAAGGCGCTGTACCGGCTCGGATTCAAGTGGCCGATGCCTGACGGAGCGTATCTGCGCAGTGCGCTGAAAGCGCTGGCAACGCTGGGATTCTTTGACGGCAGGATCGTGTGAGAAGAACTTCCCGTCAGGTTATGGAGAGTGTTGAAATGATGGAGAGAAATGCATTTTTGATCAATAAAAAGATACATCAGTATATCCTGCCGGGGGTGCTGATGACGGTTGCGATGCAGCTGGGAAATGTGGTTGACGGCATGATCGTGGGCAACCTGCTGGGACCGGAGGCGATGGCGGCGATCGAGCTGTCTATGCCGGTTCTGCTGCTCTTACAGATGCCGGCGATGATGCTCGCGATGGGCGGCGCTGCTGAGGCAGCAGTGCTGCTCGGGAGGCGGGAGACAGAGAAGGCGGGCGGTATTTTCACCGCCTCTCTCCTTGCCGGCGTCGGTCTGGCGCTTGTCTTTGCGTTGATGACGCCGGTTCTGCCGGGTGTCCTGGCGAGGGCGCTCGCCGGCAACGAGCGGATGGCGGCGCTGGTGAGACCTTACATCGCAGTGAATTTCGGCGGAATACCGATTCTGACAGCGGCAATCATCTGCTGTTATTTTATGAATACCGACAATCACCCACAGCTGGGAAGCGCGCTGTTCATCATTGCCAACGTGGTCAATCTGGTGCTGGATTTCGTGTTTTTGAAGGTGTTTGATCTGGGAATGGCGGGGAGTGCGCTCTCGACGGTGATCGGTTATCTGACCGGCATGGTGACGGTGCTGTTTTATATGCGCTCAGAGCACAGAATGCTTCGGCTCACGAAGCCTGGGGGCAGTCTGGCGGAATATGTCCGGATGTCGGCGGCGGCAGGGATTCCGAGCGCTGCCTTCACGCTGATGTCGGCGCTCAGATCCGTCATCATCAACTCGGCGATCGTACGTTTCCTGGGCAACGATCCGATGGCGGTGTACTCTGTCTGTGCCAACGCGGTACTGATCGCGGAGCTGTGCGTGGGCGGCGTCATCGGGCTTGTTCCCAGCATCGCGGGGATTCTTTATGGGGAGCGGGATTATTACGGGATCCGGGCGCTCTCCAGGAGGGTGCTCGCCTACAGCTATCTGGCGATCGCGGCGCTGCTGGTCGTCTTTCTTGTGTTTCCGCAGGCGATCGCGGGATTGTTTGGCATCGCGGACGGGGAGATGCTCGCGCTGTGTAAGACGGCGCTGCGCATCTTCGCGTGCTCGTTTCCGTTTTATGTGTATAACAAATTTCTGATGTCGTATTATCAGACGATATTACAACCGAAACTTTCCACGGTCATCACGGTCCTGCAGGGATTTGCAGTGATCGTGCCGCTCACGCTGGCGGGAATGTTCTGGTCTGGGTTCTACGGTGTCTGCCTGGCTGCGTTGGCGGGGGAGATTCTGACCATTGTATGCAGTGTATTGTACCGCGTGCGCGGGCAGCGGACAGGGCGTTTTCCGTCGGGCGGGCGGTATATGCTCCCGCAGGTCATAAACGAGGTCAGTCTGGATTTTTCCGTGAGAAACCAGATTGAGGATGTGGTAACGCTGCGGGATCAGCTGCTGGAATTCTGTGCGCATAACGGTATCGGAGGGAAGGAGGCGAATCATCTGGCGCTCGCGCTGGAGGAGATGACTGCCAACATTGTTCAGTACGGCTATCGGAGCGGGCAGAAGAACTATATCGATATCAGCTTTACGATCCAGGATGGCAGCTATATCCTGCGGATCCGCGACGATGGCGTGCCGTTTAACCCGCTGGAACAGAAGGTGTCCAGGGAGGGACCTGTGGTCGGCGGTATCGCGCTGATCCGCAGGATCATGTCGGATTTCCAGTACACGCGGGTGCTGAATATGAACAATACGGTCATCACGCTGGCGATCGATGACAGGAAGCAGCGGGGATGACGGGATTACAGAGGATGAAAAGGATGAATACAATGGGAAAGTATTAGCGTATGAGATTAGTAGGAGAGAGGGCTTTGCTTGCGGTTGGCGGCAGTACGGTGGAACTGTACTGGATGGACACGGGCGTGCTGGAGGATGCAGCGCATTTTGAATGCGCGTACCGGTCCTTGTCGCGCGGGCGGCAGAGAAAGGTTGACGCCTTTCTGTTTATGAAGGATAAAAAGCTTTCGCTGGGGGCGGGATTGTTGCTGCGCCAGGGGCTGGCGGCACATGGGATCGACGAGCAGGAAGCCGTGATCGCGTACGGGGAGAACGGCAAGCCGTATCTGCCGTATTATCCGGATATCCATTTTAATCTGTCCCATTCCGGCGGGATGGCAGTCGCCGTGTTTGCGGACACTGCGGTCGGATGTGATGTCGAACGGATCGAGGCTGCCGATCTGCCGCTTGCCAGGCAGTTTTTCTCGGAGGGAGAGTATCGATATCTCGCCGGATTTCCGGCAGGACAACAGCGGGACGCAGCCTTTTACCGGCTGTGGACCTTGAAGGAGAGCTTTGTGAAGACGATCGGGGCAGGGCTTGCACTGCCGCTGGACGCATTTGAGATCGTGATCGCGACAGGAGAATGTGATGGCGGGAATGAACGGATCGAAGTCCGCCAGAACGTGGATCCTGCGGCGCGCTATCTGTTTCGGGAATATCGTTTTGATGGATATAGTGTGTCAGTGTGCCTGCACTGCAATCGATACCGAAAAAAGTGCGAATGATACCTGAACGCACAAATGGATCGGAAGGTATGTTATCATAAAAAAGTGACAAAAAATGTATTACAACAGAAAAGGAGCTCATTCTTATGGCAGCTTGCAGTAACAACAGACCATGTCCCTGTACATTTGACTGCCCGAGGCATGGCAGGTGCTGTGAATGTGTGGCGCATCACAGAGACAACGACGAAGGCGTTCCGGGGTGCTTTTTCTCTGCGGAGGCGGAGGCAACCTACGACAGGAGCATAGAGGCATTGTGTCGCGACAGAGGAATCTTATAGGAGGACTGAGAGATGGAAAAGCCAAATTTTACAGGATTATCACACGTATGTATTTTTGTGGACGATGTCAAGGACGCGTTTGCGTACTATGAACGGATTCTGGGGGCAGTGCCCAACCAGCATATTCCGCATTGGAAAAACGTGGGATTTTTCCAGGCGGGCGGTTTTATTGAGGAGGCGAAGGAGGCGGAGGTCTCCATTGGATTTATGGATGTGCCGGGCACAAAGTTCACGATCGAACTGATGTGCTATCACAAGCCTGAGGGGCGCAAAGAGCCGATCATTTTCAAGGCAAACGATATCAGCGGCGCGCGCCATGTCGCGCTGAAGGTGACGAACATTGAGGAGGCGTTTGCGTACATCAAGGCACAGCCGGATGTCACACTCATCAACACGACGGACGATTACAGGGTATACCAGATCAGCAAGACAGAACCTTCGGATTTTATTATTTTGACGAGGCGAAGGAAAACGATGCGCAGGCGAAGCAGGCGGCGGCTGACATTCTTGGAAACACCAAATATTTTTATTTCATCGACAAGTATGGTCTGCAGTGGGAGTTTGAGCAGGGACACACGGATATCGGGGACTGATCCTGAGCGAGGGGGGAACGGATATGCCATTTATTAGCTCGAGAGTGAGCACTGTGATGACAGCATCACAGCGTTCGTCCGTGAAGGGGAAGCTCGGCAGGGCGAGCAGACACAGCCCTCTGCATTTGTATCACGTCTACGTCAAGTACGAGGAGGTTGACAAGTGGGGCTGGAACGGAAGTAATTTTTGACGGAGGGAAAGGATATATGAAGATCACAAAATCACAAAATGGAAATAATCTTACAGTGGCACTGGAGGGACGGCTTGATACAAACACGGCACCGGAGCTTGAGAATGTACTCAAAAATTCTCTCGACGGGATCACGGAACTGACGATCGACATGGCGGCGCTCGACTACCTGTCGTCTGCGGGACTGCGCATTCTGCTGGGCGCGCAGAAGACGATGAACAAGCAGGGCAGCATGAAAGTGACAAATGTAAATGACACGATCATGGAGATCTTTGAAGTGACAGGTTTTGTGGATATTTTGACGGTGGTATAGAAATGATGGCAGATGGACAGAAAATCAGGGCGCTGAGTCTCTCGCAGAGGGAGATCGCGATGGCACAGCAGGTTCGTCCCCAGAGCGCCCAGAATACGATCTCACTGAAATTATATCTGCCAGACTGCGAACCGCAGGCGGTGAAGGAGGCGGCGGATCAGGTGCTTGACAGCGCTGATATCTTTGCCGCTTCGTTGCGCCATGACGCTTTACCGCAGGGCGGACGTGCGTGGCAGATGGTATACGGGGAGGAAAAGCTGTACGCGTGCAGTGTGTGGGAGGCATACACCGCGGAACAGGTTGAAAATCAGATGGCAGCGCTGGACAGGATCCCTATGGATATGGAGAAGCAGTTGTACCATGCAGTTGTGATGCCGCTCTCAGGAGGCGGCGTCTATTTGTATGTGCGCTTTCACCATGTCATCATTGACGGCTACGGCATGAGTCTCTTTGTGCAGCGGGTGTTGGATGTGCTCGGCGGAAAGGCGGCTGCAGAATTCGTTTATGCCGCGTCGGACGCAGCAGAGGTGCCGCAGAACAGTGATGATGACGGATTTTGGCGGGAGTATTTCAGAGATGCGGATTTCGAGCCTGCTATTTTCACGGAAATGAAGACCAGGACAGAGATGGACGCGCACGAGACGCCGCAGGCGCGATCAGAGAAGACAACCGGCTTTGACAGTATCACGCGGCGCATACCGGATGCGCTCATGCGCGGGATCGAGGAGTTTGGCAGGCGGGAACAGGTCACTGTGCCGTATGTCGTGGCAGCGGCATATGCGTACTATCTCGCACAGGCGACCGGAAAGCCGGATGCCGTATTTCTGATGCCGCGTCTGGGGCGCACGCCGGAACAGATGGATACGCTTGGCTGCTTTACGCTGCTCGTCCCTGTTCGTGTCAGGACAGAGTGTGCGGGCGAAGGCGCGGGTTCTTTTGCAGCGCTGTGCCGGGCAGCAGCGCGCGCCGCGCGGGAGGCTTCGGCGCACAAGCATATGGGATTTGACAGGATCCTCTCTGTCCTGCGGGAGGACAATACGATATCGGAGGCACTTGCCGAGTATGTGTTCAATTTTTACCGATTTCAGTATCAGACAGCGCTGGATTACCGCGTCCGGTTCAGCGTCGCGGGCGATATGAGCAATCATATGACGTTCAGTCTGTTTTACGACAGGGATGGCGGGCTGAACATGCAGTTTGACTACAACAGTCAGTATTATACAAAAGAGCGGGCATCGTATCTTGCGGATGCCCTCTGTGCGATCCTGTGTGATGGCGTGCGGGATAATGTGCTGTCCCGGTCGGTCGGGGAAGCGGAATTTCGAAAGGTTACTTCGGTTGTGGGAAAACAGATCGATATCAGGAACGATCTGACGATACCATCGCTGTTTCGCCTGGCTGCGGATTGCTACAGGGCAAGACCGGCGGTGTATGCGGGGGACAACGTGCTCACTTTTGCGCAGCTTGACATGCTCAGCGACAGGATCGCCTGCGCGCTCGTCCGCAGGGGTGTGAAGTCGGGAGACTATGTTGCATTCATGCTAACGCGTGATATCCGGCTGATCCCGACGATCCTTGGCATATCCAAGTCGGGAGCGGCTTTTATCCCGATCGACCCGGCATATCCGACAGAGCGGATTGCGTACATCATGGAAAACAGCTGTGCTTCCTGTCTGATCTCGTCATCGGAGATCGCGATGGCAGGAAATTATGATTATGTGGACGTCGATCAGCTGATGCGCCAGGAGGCGGCATGTGATTTGCTGCCAGCGATCCGGCAGGAGCAGCCCGCATATATGATCTACACATCGGGGACGACGGGCAGGCCAAAGGGCGTGATGCTCTCGCACAGGGGGATTGCCAACATCGTCCACCCGGACAATAACCCGTTTAACCGGGATATCACACAGAACTGCCGCGGGATCGTGGCGATCGGGTCGATCTGTTTTGATATTTCGCTCTTTGAGATCTTTGTCCCGCTGATGAACGGGCTGTTTGTCGAGCTTGGCAGTGAGAAGGCGATGGTCGACGCCGGGGAGCTGGCGGCAGCGATCCGGCGTCACGGCGCGGACGTGCTGCACTGCACGCCGTCGCGCATCACGGCATATCTTGCAAACACTGCATTTGCGGATGCGCTGGGGCATGTCAGGGCGGTACTCGCGGCTGGGGAGGTGCTTCCGGGCAGTCTGGTAAATCAGCTAAACAATACATATGGCATCCGCATTTACAACGGCTACGGGCCCACGGAGACGACGATCGGCGCGACGATCACGGAGGCGGGCGATGACCTGAGCATCGGCAGTCCGATCGCGAATATGGGGATCGTCCTGCTAAACAGGGATCGCAGACCGGTTCCGTACGGGGCGTCCGGTGAGATCTGTGTGTACGGGAATGGTGTGGGGATCGGTTATCATGCCAGACCGGATGAGACGGCGGCAAAATACATTGAGTGGAACGGCATGCGGCTGTATCGAACGGGCGATCTGGGCTGTTTCATGGAAGACGGCAGGCTGGTTTACCGCGGGCGGAATGACAGGCAGGTCAAGCTGCGCGGTCTGCGGATCGAGCTCTCGGAGATCGAGAATGTCATGGGAGCGTTTCCGGGCGTGGCGGCGTGCAGCTGTATTGTGCGCAAGATCGACAAGACGGATCATCTGGTGGGATTTTATACTGTTTCGGAGCGGGCACAGGTCGAGGGCGAGAAGCTGAGGGAGCACATGAAGTCACATCTGACCTCCTATATGGTACCGGATGTCTTAAAAGAGCTTGCCGCGATGCCGCAGACGCCTAACGGCAAGACGGATCAGAAGGCGCTGATAGCGGAGCCGGTTGAATATCAGCACGCGTACCGTGAGCCGGTGACGGCAAGGGAAAAACGGATGTGCAGAGCCTTTGAAGAAACGCTGGAGCTGACGCAGGTAGGGCTTGATGACAACTTTTTTGAGCTGGGCGGTGATTCCCTCAGCGCAGTCGCGCTGGTGCTGCATGTGGAGGAGGCGCTGTCGCTTCGGAAGGACCAGCTGGAATTTGGCGATGTGTACCAGTATCCGACACCTGCGCTTTTGCTCGACAAGCTGTACAAAAACGCGGAGAGCCGCGATGAGTATGATATCAGCACGCTGGATTACAGGGGATTTGCCGAGTATCTGGGGGCGCACACCCAAAACAAGGCCAGCCGCGGATATCTCGGCAACGTGCTCCTGACAGGGGCGACGGGATATCTGGGGGCACATATCCTGATCGATCTGCTGAGACGGCCGGAGCTGTGCGGCAGGATCATCTGCCTGGCGCGGTCCAAAAAGACACTCAGTGCAAAGAAGCGTGTGCGGTCAGCGCTGTTTTACTATGCGGAGGAGGACTTCTCGCAGGAGTACGGGCACAAGTGGGAGGTTGTCGAGGGGGATATCACGCAGCCTGGTCTGTTTTTGCAGGGAGATACGGCGCTCAGTGCGGCGGATCCCAGGGTCAGGACAGGCAGGATCGACACCATCATCAATTCCGCGGCGAACGTCGCGCACTTTTCCTATGGGAATGCCCTGGAGAAGATCAACACGGACGGAGTGAAGAATCTGATCCGCTATGCCCTGCATGAGAATGCCATGCTCTGCCAGATCTCCACGATCAGCGTTGCGGGCATGACAGCGGGAAATGCCCTGCAGGAATCTTTCAGCGAGGCGGACTTCTACATCGGACAGGAGATACAGAACAAATATATCTACTCGAAATACATGGCGGAGTACGCACTCCTGCGCGCGGCTGTGGACGAGGGACTGCGGGTAAAGCTGATGCGTGTCGGAAACCTGCAGGGGCGCATCAGCGACGGGGAGTTTCAGATGAATATGCATTCCAACGCGTTCACGCGCCAGTTTTCCTCTTACATCAAGATCGGAGCGGTGCCGCAGTCTGTCTATGAGGCGGGGGTCAATTTCTCCCCGGTCGACGAGACAGCGCACAATATCGTCTCGCTGACGGCTGTTCCCAAGGCGGCTGCATTCCATGTCTACCCGCCGGATGAGGTGCGCTATGCAGATCTGTTCCGGGGGATGGAGCGGCTGGGCTATCAGACTGCTGTGCTGCCGGATGAGAAGTTTGATGCACTCACACAGAAACTGAAACGGACAGAGGAGGGCAGGGCAAAGCTCGAAGGGCTGTTCACGAAGGAGTCGGCGGGCGCGTACCGCGAGATCCCGGTACTGCAGCGGTATACGGACCAGTATCTGAAAGACCTGTCAGAAGGCTGGAGTGAGGTTACGGAGGAGTATATCAACAGGTATCTGTCCGCGTTGGACGGAATGGGTTATTTTTAACATGGAGGTAATGCGATGGCATCCATAGCACTTTGGAGCTTTGCGGTTTTTCTGGCGTCGGTGTTCGCAGGACTGCTCACGGGGATCACGCTCACGCCCAAGTATAAAGGAACGATCCGGGCTGCCGTGTGGACAGCAGGGGCGGCGCTCGGCTACGGCATGGCGTTTGTCAGCTACAGCATCGACCTGTACAACGACGCGGTGGGAATCCTGGGGCTCTCCGCGCTTGTGTGCATCTTTTCACAGCTTCTGTACAAGGACAGCTGGTCGACCAAGCTGGCGATCGCCCTGATGGCGTGTCTGATCGCGAATGTCAGCACGTTCATGCTGTGCGGGACGACGGACAATCTGCTGGGAACACGCCTTGGCCTGATCGAGGAAAGCCCCTATGAGACGGCGAACCTGATCTTTTTCATCGGCATCAAGCTCGTGGTGTACGCGGGGCTTTCCGTCCTGTATATGCGTTATCTGAAGAGGACGCTGCACCGCACGATCGAGGCTGTGGGCGGGAAAATGATGGTCTTTATACCGGCGCTTGTGATCTCGGTGGTCGGCTTTTACATTATCAATCTGGTGTCGAACAGTGTCGGCATCTATCCGGACAGCTTCTGGTTCTTTCCGCTGTATCTGACGATCTGCGTGATCTTTGTCGTGGAGTTCTGGATGATCTTCTATTCGATCGACCAGAGTGCGCGGACGATGAAGACGACAGCGGAGCTGAATGTCGCCACCAATATCCAGAAATCCATGCTGCCCTGCATCTTTCCGGCATTTCCGGAGCGCGAGGAGTTCGATGTCTTTGCCTCGATGGATCCGGCAAAGGAAGTCGGCGGTGATTTCTATGACTTTTTTATGGTGGACGACAGCCATCTTGCCATCGTGGTCGCGGATGTCTCGGGCAAAGGTGTCCCCGCGGCGCTCTTTATGGTGATCGGGAAGACGCTCATCAAGGATCACACACAGCCGGGGAGGGACCTGGGTGAGGTGTTCACACAGGTGAACAACCTGTTGTGCGAATCCAACAGTGAAGGGCTGTTCATCACCGCCTTTGAGGGGGTGCTCGACCTGGTGACGGGAGAGTTCCGTTATGTCAATGCGGGACACGAGATACCGTTTTGGTGCAAAAAGGGCGGGGTGTTTGAACCGTACAAGATCAAGGCGGGGTTTGTCCTTGCGGGGATGGAGGGGATCCGATACCGGTGCGGTTCCATGCAGCTCGAGCCGGGGGACCGGATCTTCCAGTACACGGACGGCGTCACGGAGGCGACCAACAAGGCAAATGAACTCTACGGTATGGAGCGGCTGCAGACTGTGCTCTGTGAGAACGTTTCCCTGGCACCGTCGGAGCTGCTGTCGAAGATCAAGGCGGACATCGATGCGTTTGTGGGAGATGCGCCGCAGTTTGACGATATCACGATGCTCTGCATGGAGTACAGGGGAAACGGTTCGCCCGCTGTCAGAAGTTGATGTGGTTCACAGGGGGAACGGAGGGGAGATCAGTATGAATGAAATGACGATTGATGCAACTGTTGAAAATATTATAAAAGTGACTTCTTTTGTGGAGCAGGAGCTCGAAGCGCTGGACTGTCCGATGAAAGCGCAGATGCAGATCGCCGTTGCGATCGATGAGCTCTTTGGCAACATCGCGCACTATGCCTACAATCCCGATGTCGGACCGGCAACAGTGCGTGTGGAGGTGATCGAAAATCCGCTCGCGGTCGTCATCACCTTTATTGACAACGGCGTGCAGTATGATCCGCTTGCCAGGAACGATCCGGACACGGCATTGTCTGCCGAGGAGCGGGAGATTGGCGGGCTCGGCATCTACATGGTCAAGAAGAGCATGGATGAGATCACGTATGTGTATCAGGACGGGCAGAACATACTGCGGATCAAGAAGAACATATGATTTTTATAACAGGAGGGAAAGACTATGGATGTACAGCAGCAGGATGGGGCAGATCGAAAGAGAATGCAGACATTCCACGCGGATGAGGTGATCGTGCGGGAGGGAGAGGTCTGCGATGCGATGTACAAGATACTGTCAGGCTCCGTGGCAGTCTATGTGCGCTACGGGGAGGAGGACGAACACCTGATTGGAATCTATTCAAAGTCGCGTTGTTTTGGGGAGATGAGCGTGATATCAGAACAGCCGAGCGTCTACACGGTGGTCGCCTACGACGATGTCCTGCTCGTGCGGATCACGAAGGACTTTCTGGAGGAGTTTATCAAGAACAATCCCCGCAATATCATCGACATCATGCGCAATATGGGGCAAACGATCACCGTGATGCAGAAAAATATCGACCTGCTGCTCGATGATCTCAACGAGAAGCAGGATCTCAACAAGAGGCGGACACAGGAGCTTTGCGATAAGATCAGGCAGTACAGGGTGAAAGGAATCCTGGTTTAATCATTGCATTTTCCGGACTGTGTTGTTACAATATACTTGTATGAACGTAATCATTCTGTTATGTAAAGGAGAATTGTAATAATGGACAGAGGAGCAGGAATTTTATTGCCGATCACCAGTCTGCCGTCGAAATACGGTATCGGGTGTTTTTCAAAAAGCGCGTATGATTTTGTGGACTGGCTGAAGGAGGCGGGGCAGAGTTACTGGCAGATACTGCCGCTCGGACCTACCAGCTATGGGGACTCGCCGTATCAGTCCTTTTCGACTTATGCGGGCAACCCCTATTTCATCAGCCTGGAAGCCCTGATCGAGGAGGGCGTGCTGACTGAGGAAGAGTGCGGTGAGGCGGATTTCGGGGAAAAGCCGGGAACGATCGACTACGGAAAGATGTATGAGAGCCGCTATCCGCTGCTGCGCAAAGCGTATGAGCGGAGCGATGTCAGCCATAACCCGGAGTATCTCAGGTTTGTGGAGGAGAATCGCTGGTGGCTCTCGGACTATGCGCTGTTCATGGCAGTGAAGGACCGGTTTGACGGTGTCCCGTGGACAGAGTGGGCGGAGGATATCCGTTTCCGGTGGGGAAATGCCATGGACTATTACCGGAGAGAGCTCTATTTTGATATCGAGTTTCAGCAGTACCTGCAGTTTATGTTCCAGAAACAGTGGCGCGCGCTGAAATCTTACGCCAATGAGAACGGGATCCTGCTGGTCGGCGATATTCCGATCTATGTGTCCATGGACAGCGCGGACGTCTGGGCGCATCCCGAACTGTTCCAGCTCGACGGGGAGAATCTGCCGGTGGCTGTGGCAGGGTGCCCGCCCGACGGGTTTTCTGCGACGGGCCAGCTGTGGGGCAACCCGCTGTATCGCTGGGATTACCACAGACAGACGGGATATCAGTGGTGGATCTCAAGGCTGGAGTACAGTTTCCGGCTGTGCGATGTGCTGAGGATCGACCATTTCCGCGGGTTTGATGAGTACTATTCTATTCCTTACGGGGAGGAGACGGCAGTGAACGGCCACTGGGAGAAGGGACCGGGGATCGACCTGTTCCGCCACATGGAGCGCGCGCTTGGCTGGAAGGAAGTCATCGCGGAGGATCTGGGCTTTGTGACGGACTCTGTGCGCAGGATGGTGCAGGAGAGCGGGTTCCCGGGGATGAAGGTACTCGAGTTTGCATTTGACACGCGCGACTCGGGAAGTGCCAACGATTACCTGCCGCATAACTACATAGAGAACTGTGTCGTCTACACGGGAACGCATGACAATGAGACGATCGTAGGATGGCTTGACAGTATACCAAAAGAAGATGTACAGGCAGTGAGAGACTACCTGTGTGATCAGCATACGCCGAAAAAACTGCTGTACAAGTCGCTGATCAGCATGGCGATGCGCAGCTGCGCGAAGCTTTGCATCATCCCGATGCAGGATTATCTGGGATTTGACAATACCTGCCGTATCAACAAGCCGTCCACAGTGGGAGAAAACTGGAAATGGCGCCTGAAGGGAGGAGAGCTGACAGACCAATTGCAGAAGGAGATCCATGAGATCTGCAAGCGGTATGGAAGGCTGAACTGGAGCAATGAGAAGATTGCAGAGCCGGAGGAGGACGAAGAAGAGGAGGACATCGAAGGCATCGGGGACGTCGGGGAGACAGAGACGGTGTAGACGGCTCACGGATCAGGCTGCGTGAAAATGACTGACAGATGAATATAAAGCGATAGAAAAAATAGCTGTCATTTCTGGCAGTTATTTTTTTATGCGCACGGCACCTCAGGGAAGCATGTCAGCAGAAGCTGACGGGTGCCCGGCGAAAATTTCTTGCAATACGAAAATAAATAGGCGATAATAAATAAAATGTTATATTCGCGGAGGGATCATTATATGATATGGAATGAGGCAAGAGAGTGTATGAGCCGGGATGAGCTGGCTGTGCTGCAGGGAAGACGTCTTGTGGAGCTTGTGAAGTATATGTATGATAACGCAGGGTATTATATGAAGAAAATGCGGAAGATAGGGCTTGAACCGGGAGATATCCGGGAGATCGGGGATCTGCCGAAGCTCCCGTTTACGACGAGAGAGGATCTGATAGAAGCTTATCCGGCGGGTTTGCTTGTCATGTCAAACAGCAGGATCGTCCACTATTACGGGTCGGATCACAATACCGGCTTTGCCGGGAGGGAAACGTTGGCGGGGTATACACAGCATGACATGGATATCTGGAAGGAGTGCATGGCGCGCTCGATCAGCATGGCAGGCCTGGGGGAGGAGGATGTCATACAGGTCGGGTGCAGCTACGGGGTGTTCGGGGACGGTATTGGCGTACACGGCGGGGCGCAGGAAGTTGGGGCGACAGTGATACCGGCGTCCGACTACAAACCGGCGATGCTGGGGGCATTGATGCGGAGGCTGCGTGTGACGGGGATCGTCAGCCCGTATTCGTATCTGATGCGCGTGGCGAAGTTCGTCGAAAAAAGAGGGATGAAAAACATGCTCCGGTTAAAGGCGGCAGTGTGCGGCGGCGGGTCCGGGACAGAAAGTGTACAGAAAAGGATACAGGACAGGCTCGGGATCAAAGTCTATGACATTTTTGGTCTGGACGAACTGACAGGACTTGGCGTGGCGTGTGAGTGTGCGTGCCAAAACGGGCTGCACATTCAGGAGGATTACTTCCTGGCGGAAGTCGTGGATGCCCATAAACTGCTTGTCCTTCCTGGCGGGGTCAGAGGAGAGCTGGTATTTACCACGCTCCAGAAGGAAGGGATCCCGCTGATCAGATACCGCACGATGAGCCATACAAAGATCAACTATGAGAAATGCGAGTGCGGCAGGACGATGGCGAGGATGGACAAGGTTTTTTACGGGGAGAACGATGTGCTGCAGGTCAGAGGCAACGATGTGCCGGTATCGCAGATCGATGCGGCACTTTCTGCGGTCCAGGACAGGGAGGCTTCCTATATCCTATATGTCAGGAAAGAACATAACTATGATGTGGTGGATGTCTATATAGTCTGCGCTGAAAAGAATGGCGCGGCGGCGCGCGGGGAGGACCGGCGGCGCGCGGTGGCGGACGCGGTAGCTGCTGTCATTGGCACGCAGCCTGTTGTCTATTATGCCAGGATCGCCAAATCAGGGGCATTGTGCGGAACTCATGGGGAGGTATTCAGGGATGACTTCGGTGAAGAGTACAGGAAGGATGCCATAGAAAAAAGAGTAACGATCGTGGATGAGAGGAAATATCGACAAGATTGACAGGCATATTTTATGCAAAATCAGCTAAAAAAGAGTAAAATACAGACATTGAAAAAAGCGTGTGGATAGTATACAATAAAAAGTAAGGAATTGTCGGAAAATACCATATGAAAGGGGAGATACTGTGAAGAAGAGATTATTAGTGGCGGTGCTGTCAGTCTCTTTGCTGACGGCGGTGTTTGCAGGCTGCGCGGATAAGGATGCCAGCGGTCAGACTGACACCCGGACAGCAGGTGTGGAAACAAAACAGGCTGATGAGGGCGAACAGCTCGAATCAGGTAAAGTGGCGTTGAGGGTCTGGGTTGAGGAGGCCAATATCCCTAACCTGCAGAAGATGATCGACAGCTTCAAGCAGAAGTACGCCGGACAGGCTGATTTTGATATCACGATCGAAGTGTCCGGCGATGCAGATACCAGGGCGAATGTGCTTGGCGATATCCACAATGCCGCCGATATCTTCTCCATGCCGGATGACCAGCTCTACAGTCTGATTGCAGGCGGTGCACTGTCGCCAGTAGCAAATCAGGACGAAGTAAAGACAGCAAATCTGACTGACGCGGTTGACGCGGCATCTTACAACGGGACAGTGTACGCGTATCCTTACACTGCCGACAATGGCTATTTCCTGTATTACAATAAGGAATATTTTTCCGAGTCGGATGTGCAGACATTGGACAGGATCCTCGAGGTGGCAGCGGAAAACGAAAAGAAATTCTCCATGGAATTCAATTCGGGCTGGTATCTGTATTCTTTTTATGGAAATACAGGTCTTGATTTCGGCATCAACGCGGACGGTGTGACCAACTACTGTACATGGAATGCCACCGAGGGAAGTATCAAGGGCGTCGATGTGGCACAGGCGCTGATCGACATCGCAACACACCCGGGCTTTATCGCACAGCCCGATGCAAGCTTTGTGGAAGGCATACAGGACGGCACATGCATCGCGGGGATCAGCGGCGTGTGGAATGCGGTCGCGGTGCAGGAGGCATGGGGAAAGAGCTACGGGGCATGCAAGCTTCCGACCTACACCTGCAAAGGGCAGCAGATACAGATGTCATCCTTCAAAGGATATAAAATGTTCGGGGTGAACTCGTATTCGGATCATCTCGCGTGGGCGCATAAGCTTGCGGACTGGATCACAAACGAGGAGAACCAGATCCTTCGATTCCAGGAGAGAAGCCAGGGACCAGCCAACATCGTTGCGGCGTCCTCCGATGAGGTCGGTAAAGTTCCGGCGATCGCCGCCGTCATCGAACAGTCACAGTACGGCGTGCTGCAGCGGGTAGGAAACAGTTACTGGACAGCATGTACGGGCTTTGCGGACGCGATCGCCGCCGGAAATCCCGACAATGTGTCGCTTCAGGATCTGGTGGACAGGCTTGTGAGCGGTATAACGGCTTCGGTAGTACAATGAGGAGGGAACGAAATGAATGGTAAGAAACGTTTGAGCATCACGGTAGTCATTTTAGTTCCGGTCTTCATCCTCGGGGTGCTGGCGATCTTTTCCAACATTACGGCGATCAGCAACCTGAAAAGAGTCAATATGACCGCGGTGACGATATCAGATGAGCACATGGTCAATATTTCACAGCTCAGCGACATTGAGAAGGAACTGCAGGAGATCCACAAGAAGGCGCTCTCACATATCATCGCGACGGATCTTGACACACTGATCGCGACAGTGGCGGAGGTGCGCGCCGAGGAGGAAGTGCTTGACAAGTATCTGGTGGAGTACAAGGACAGCCTGATCGAGGCGGATGCATCTGCGTATGATACGCTCGTGTCCAATTATGAGACGATGAAGTACGAGATCGCAAACCTGATGGCGTTCAGCGGGAACGCGGAGAAAGAACAAGCTTTTGCTCTGGCGAACGGAACGATCAAGCAGTGCAGCGACGAGATGCAGCGCCAGGTCGAGATCATGATGGAGAGCGCACAGGAGAGCGCGTCGCAGGCAAGTGATGCGCTGACGGCTGAGTACAACGGGGCAGTGCTCAAGAATATGATCATTGTCGGCCTCAGCGTGACCGCGCTGCTCATCACCTTGTACAGCGTGTTCGTGCTGATCATCAGAAAACTGATCGTAGCCAACCGCGAGATCAATGATATCATCAACGGTATCGACCAGAGCCAGGGCGACTTGACAAAGCGGATCAGCATTTTGTCCAATGACGAGATCGCAGATCTCGGAAACGGTATCAACACGTTCATGGGAAAACTGCAGAGCATCATGAAGATGATCATCGAAAATTCCAGAAAGCTCGAGGAGGTTGTCAGCGAGGTGCAGGAGAGCGTGCGCACTTCCAACGACAGCGCGTCAGATCTGTCGGCAGTCACGCAGGAGCTGTCAGCCACGATGCAGGAGGTCGGGCATTCCGCGACGATCATCAATCAGAACGCGGAGTCTGTGCGCAGCGAGGTTGAGATCATTGCGGACAAGTCGAACAGCATCAATGACTACTCCAGGAAGATGAAGGAAAATGCGGACACGATGGAGTCGAACGCAAAATCAAACATGCAGGAGACGAGCACAAAGGTGCAGGAGATCCTCGAAGTTCTGAACCAGGCGATCGAGGAGAGCAGGAGCGTCGAGCAGGTGAACGGGCTGACCAACGATATCCTGAGCATATCCAGCCAGACAAACCTCCTTGCGCTGAATGCTTCGATCGAGGCGGCAAGGGCAGGAGACGCGGGAAAAGGCTTTGCGGTCGTGGCGGATGAGATCAGACAGCTTGCGGACTCAAGCCGCGCGACGGCGAACCGCATCCAGGAGATCAACGGTGTTGTCACGAATGCGGTGCAGAATCTTGCAGGGCATTCCAACAATCTGGTGGAGTATATGACCAACTCGATCCTGCCGGAGTTTGAGAACTTCGTCAGCAGCGGGGAGCAGTACAGGGACAATGCCACATACATAGAGGGCGTCATGAACGAGTTCACGGCAAAGACGGACGACCTCAAACGCGCTGTCGACGAGATCGCCACATCGATCGAGACGATCACGGATGCGATCGAGGAGGGGGCAAGGGGCGTGACGGGCGCAGCGGAGAGCACGCAGGTACTTGTCGGGGATATGGAGAATATCAGCAATAGAATGGAAGAGAACCAGCAGATCGCGGCAGCGCTCCAGAAGGAAACCGACGTGTTCAAGAATTTCTGATGATTACGATAGGGCGTGTCCGCAGGCGGTCAGAAAGCCGGCGGACATAATATAGGATGATAAGATCTGGCAGACAGTGATGAGAGGACAGGATAGAACGTATGGGAAAGTGTGTGATAATCGGAGCAGGGGCGTGTGACACGCAGAGACTCAGGGAACGGCTGGCGGTCAATGACGGGGATCTGTGCATCGCCGCGGACGGAGGGATGGATCATCTGTCTGAGATCGGATTGACACCGGATATCGTGTTAGGCGATATGGACTCGCTGGAAAACGAGGATGTGATCCGTTCTCAGCGTGCAGATTTTTGTGTGAAGAGGCTCCCTGCCGAGAAGGATGATACGGACATGCTCGCGGCGATCAAGGAGGGACTGGCAGCAGGGTATCGGCAGTTTGAGCTTTACGGGGCACTTGGCGGGCGGATCGACCATACGCTTGCAAATATCCAGTGCCTGCTGTATCTGTCAAATCGGGGTGCGAAAGGTACGATCGTGGGTGACGATGTCACGCTGACACTGATCAGGAATGAAAGTATTACTTTTGATGCGGACAGCGCCTGCAAGGGAAAACGCATCTCCGTATTTGCGTTCGGTGCAGATGCACACGGGGTGTCAGAAAAGGGATTGAAGTATTTATTGGATCATGTTACAGTAAAACAGGAGTTTCCGGTTGGTGTGAGCAATGAATTTCTAGGAGAAGATGCCGAGATCACGGTGGAGGATGGCATGCTCTTGATCTGTTTGGAGGGATTTTGATGATTTACACTTTTTCGACATGGCTTTTCTTTTTCTATTTCTATTGTTTTTTGGGCTGGATCTGGGAGACTTGCTATGTGTCCGTTCTGAAGGCGAAGTGGGTCAACAGGGGCTTTATGAGAGGTCCCTTTCTGCCGATCTATGGCTCCGGCGCGATCGTCGTGCTGATCTTTACGCTGCCGTTCCGCACCAACCCCGGGCTGGTGTTTGTCGTGGGGATGGCGAGCGCCACGATACTGGAGTATTTTACCGGGGCGGCGATGGAGCAGATGTTTCATGTGCGGTACTGGGATTACAGCAATCAGCGCCTGAACCTGAACGGTCATATCTGCGTGACATCCTCGCTTGCGTGGGGGATGTTCTCGGTGATCCTCACGCTGTACGGCCACACGCCGGTGGAGCGGCTTGTCTCCTGCATGAGCATCAATGTCTTGGAGGTCATAGTCTTTGTGCTGACGGTCTATATATCGATCGATATGGCGGAGAGTGTCCGCGAGGCGATCAACCTCAAGGAAGTGCTGCTGAGCCTGGAGGAGAACAACGAGGAGTTCCGGAGGCTTCAAAAGCACATCGAGATCGCGTCCGCATTTTATGGCGGCGAGTTAAAGGAGAGATCGGAGGCGGGGCTGAGAAAGATCAATTCCGCGCTGGAGTCCGGGAAGGAAATGTACGACAGGCTGGGGGAGAGCAGCCGGATGTCCAGGGCGGCGTTCATGCAGAAGGTGAACAGCGCAAGGTCCAGGAAAGAGTACGGCCGTATGAACTCGCTGTTAAAGCGTAACCCGCGCGCGGTGTCGAGGATGCACGAGGAAGCATTTTCAAGATTTGTGGAATTTGCGGAGGAAGACGCGGATCAATAGATAATAGTGGGGAGCGCCTGCATGCTGCAAAGGATAAGCGCGGCAGGTTCCTGCAGCGGATCAGAGGATGAATGAGCGAAAACGAAAGGGGAAGATTATGAGCGTGATTGATCGTAACGGATTGGCCAGGTTGGGCGAGGTGCTTGAGGAGAGCGTCAGGGCAGGGCAGGTCGCGGGCGGCAATCTCTGTGTCCTTCACAGGGGAGAGGAAGTGTACTACGCGGAGGCGGGGTATGCGGACATCGCGAACCAGAAGAAAATAACAAGAGACAGCATTTTCCGTCTGTATTCCATGACAAAGCCCGTCACATCGGCGGCGGTGATGCTGCTGATGGAGCGCGGTGTCATCGATCTGCTCGATCCTGTGTCAAAGTACATACCGACTTTCAGGGATATAAAGGTGGCGTCTTCGGAGGGGGATGTGGCAGCCGCCAGGCAGGTGACGATCAAGGACTGTCTGTCCATGACGTCGGGGCTGGCGTACAACTGTGACCCGGATCCCGCAAGCCGCGCTGCCGCGCTGGTCTATGACGAGCTGGACAGGAGGCTGTACTCCGACGATCCGATGACGACCATGGAGATGGCGTCAAAGCTGGGGCAGGGACGGCTTGCCTTCCAGCCGGGGGAGTGCTGGCGGTACGGGACGAGCGCCGATATCCTCGGCGCAGTGGTGGAGTCGGCGTCGGGTGTCCGTTTCGGGGATTTTTTGCGGAGAGAATTTTTTGAGCCGTTAAATATGAACGATACTGGTTTCAGCCTTGACGCGGCAGGGAGGGACAGGCTGACGAAAGTGTATGAGAAGACGGCAGGCGGGCTGGCTGAGTACCATGGAAACCACCTGGGGATCTGCAATCACATGGATGCCGACATCCGGTTTGAGTCGGGCGGAGCGGGGCTGGTGTCCACGATCGCCGACTACAGGCATTTTGCACAGATGCTCATGAACCGGGGGACGTATCAGGGCAGGACATATCTGGCGCCGGCGACAGTCGCATACATGACGGGCTGCTGTCTGTATCCGCACCAGCAGGCTATGATGGCGGGCTGGGAGAGTCTGGCAGGCTACAGCTACAGCAATCTGATGCGCGTGATGACAGATCCGTCCCTGGCAGTGATCAACGGTTCGCAGGGAGAGTACGGCTGGGACGGATGGCTTGGACCGTACTTTGCAAACATGCCAGGGGAGGAGACGACGTTCCTGATGATGGTACAGCTGCGGGATGCCGGGACGTTCACCCTCACAAGAAAGCTCAGGAACGTGCTGGCGGCGTCACTGTCTGTCCAGCCATGAATCTATTAAAAAAGATCGCGTGAAGGTCTGGGTACCTTCACACGATCTTTTTGTTTTATACGACATCCTGAAGCTGTGCCGTGTAGAGCTTGTAGTAAGCGCCCTTTTTCGCCATCAGCTCACTTGCGTTCCCCTCCTCCACGATGCCGCCGTTGTCGATGACAAAGATGCGGTCAGCTTTCTGGATTGTGGACAGGCGGTGTGCGATGACAAATGATGTGCGCCCTTTCAACAGGGCTTCGATGCCGTCCTGGACCAACAGCTCTGTCTTGGTGTCGATACTAGAGGTCGCCTCGTCCAGGATCAGTATCTTTGGCATGCTGACCATCGTCCGGGCGAAGGCGAGCAGCTGTTTTTGCCCGACAGACAGGCCGCCGCCGCGCTCCTCGAGCCTGGTGTTGTAGCCGTCGGGGAGTTTGGCGATAAAATCATGGGCGTGAACAGCTTTTGCCGCCGCGATAATTTCTTCGTCCGTCGCGTCTAACTTCCCGTATGCGATATTTTCGCGGATCGTTCCTGTGAACAGGAAATTGTCCTGCGTCATGATGCCCATCTGCTGCCGGAGACTCTCGATGCTGACTTTCTTGATATCATGTCCGTCGACCTTGATCATGCCCTTCTGGATGTCGTAGAAGCGGCTGATCAGGTTCACGATGGTCGTTTTTCCGGCACCGGTAGGTCCCACGAGGGCGATCGTCTCGCCGGGATTGATGTGGAAGCTCACATCGTCAAGGACATTGATGCCCTCCTCGTAGGAGAATCCGACATGCTCAAAATCAACGGCACCGACGATCTCGGGCATCTGTGTCACGCCCTCCGCATCCACGATCTCCGCGTCGGTATCGAGTATCTCAAAGATCCGCTCTGCGCCGGAGATGTTGGTGATCAGCTGGTTGTAAAAGTTGCTCAGGTTCATGATCGGCTGCCAGAACATGGATATATATGTGCCGAACGCGATCAGTGTTCCCACAGATACATTGTCGATGCCGAGGATCATGATGCCCGTAAACCACAGCGATACGTTGCCGAGTCCCCAGCAGAAATCGATGACAGAGCCGAAAGCGTCCGCGTACAGCACCGCATCCATAAAAGAGCGCTGATGTTCATCGACCAGGGTGCGGAAAGTCTCCTTTGTCTCTTTCTCGGCGGTAAAGCTCTGGATGATGCGGATGCCGGACATATCCTCATGCACAAAGGCGTTCAAATTGGAAGATTTTTTTCGGAAAATCTGCCACCGCTTGTGGGAGCGCACTTGTATGAACCATACCCCGACGATCATGAGCGGAATGCTGATCAGCGCGGCAGCGGCAAGCTTCGCGTTTTTGACAAACATGATGCCCACCACCGCACAGATCGTGATAAAGTCCGGGATCAGGGTTGTGACACTGTTTGACAGCACGTCTTTCAGCGAGTTGATGTCCCCTATGATACGCGCGAGGATCTTTCCGGTCGGACGGCTGTCAAAAAATTTAAAGTCGAGGGTCTGAATATGGGTGTAGAGCTGCTGCCGGATCGTGACCAGCACCTTGTTGCACACTTTTGCCATGATATACATGCGGGCTTTCACGAGGATGATCAGGATCGCATTGAGCAGCAGTGCGATCGCTGCAAGCCGGTACAGACCGGCGTAATCGCCGACTGAAATATGTCTGTCAATGGCGGACTCTATGATCAGTGGGTTGATGAGGCTCACGCACACGCAGTATGCCATGATCAGCAGCACTGCGAAGATGGGAGCCTTGTGTGTGAGCAGATAGGAAAAAAGCCTGCCCAGCGTCTTTAGTTTGCCCACTTCTTTCAGGTTTTCGTCTTCCTTGTAGGAATTAATTGCCATGGTATGCACCTCCTTTCCTGACTGCAGCCGGCTCACCGTACTGCGATACATAGGTGGTATAGTATAAGCCCTTTTTTGCGAGAAGCGCGTCGTGCGTCCCGCGCTCGGCGATCGAGCCGTTCTCGAGGACGATGATCTCGTCCGCGTGGCGCACGGCGCTGATGCGGTGGGCGATGATGAGTTTCGTGGTGTCGGGCAGCGATTTCAGCGTCTTTTGTATCTCGTGCTCCGTCTCCATGTCCAGCGCGGATGTCGAGTCGTCCATGATCAGGATCGGCGTGTGTTTTGCAAACGCCCGCGCGATGCTGATGCGCTGCTTCTGACCGCCCGAGAGTCCGACGCCGCGCTCGCCGATGACGGTTTCATATTCATCGGGCATCTTTTCGATGAAACTGCTCGCCTGTGCGTCTCTGGAAGCCTTCCGCACGACTGGCTCGTCAATGTACTTCTTTTTGCCGAGCTTTACATTTTCATTGATCGTGTCTGAGAACAGGAATACGTCCTGCATCACGATGGAGATGCTTCCCCGGAGCTGCTTTAGCGAAAGCTCCCTGATGTCCACACCGTCAAGGCGGATACAGCCGTCGGTGGCATCGTACTGTCTCTGGAGCAACTGGATCACTGAGGTTTTGCCTGCGCCGGTAGCACCCATGATGCCGATCGTGGAGCCTGCCGCTGCCTCAAAAGTGATGTCGTGCAGGATTTCATGCATATCTTCCTTGTGAAAGGAAACGTGGGAAAATTCAATCTTTCCCTGCACGTTGTCCAGCGTGACCGGATTTTCAGTCTCTGTGATGGCAGGTGTCTGTTCATAGATCCTGACGATCTTCTTGTTCGAGGCGATGCCGGCGGAGAAGTCGTTTGACAGCCAGCCGAGCATCTCCATGGGCCATACGATATTGTTGGAGTACTCGAGGAAAGCACCGAGCACACCCAGGGTGATCGTCTCCTGGATGACAAGGCGTCCGCCGAGCAGGAGGATGACCATAGGCAGAAGCTTTGTGATGATCTGCAGGTACGGATAGTAGCGCACAAACACTTTGGACTGCCGCATGTTGAGCTCGTAGTAGCGCTGGTTGTGCGACAGGAATTTGCCGATCTCAAACTTTTCCCGCGCAAATGCCTTCACGGTGCGCACCCCGGCAAGATTTTCTTCCGCCACAGTGTTGAGGATCGCGTTTTCCTCGCTGATATCCTCGTAGATCGTACCGAGATGGCGTTCCATGCTGACGGCGATCAGTGCGGACAGGAACATCGCGACTGTCGGTATGATGGCGAGCGGTGCGTGAAGCCGGTACATACAGAAGAGCACCACACAGGTGTGGAAGATGACCTCTAAGATCAGCATGCTCACGTAGGACAGGGTGTTCCAGATCCTGTCGATGTCGTCCTTGACCCGCGCCATGAGTTCTCCGGTGTTTGTCTTGTCAAAGAAGCTGCAGCTCAGGCTCTGGATGTGGTCAAACAGATTTTTCCGCATATCCGAGCCGATGGACGAGCCCACTTTGTCAAAAATATATTCCTTGGTGTACTGAAAAATACAGCGCCCCACGCCGACGAGCAGGATGCCGCCGAGCAGATAGGGCAGGATCGTGAGATTGCCGCCCAGGATCACGTCGTCGATGATGTGCATGGTGAGCATCGGCGCCAGCATATCAAGGGAAACACTGACGAGCAGTGAAGCGATGGCAAAGGCGTAATGCCATTTGTATTCCCAGATGTAAGTTGATAGTTTCTTTCTCATAAAAAATAGCTCCCTCCCTCCGGTAGTCTCCGGTGATAAAGTGATAAAAAGATACAAAAAAACCTCATGGTAAAATCACCATGAGGTCAGATGACAGTGTGATCATCGTTGATAAAGTACAGTTTATCAGATACAATATCCCCCGGAGATAATTTTACTATTGCGTATGCTGTATGTTGTTATGGAATGATCCGCTGCTGCAGTGAAAGACCTGTTAAACATAGTACTATCTCCTTTCCTGTGCGGCATCTGCTGTTTTTCCAACAAATGCTATAAATGGTTACTTCATATAACATACTCTCATTTCAGACGGTTGTCAACTACTTATTTGCGGTTTGCATGAATTTCCGAACAGTTCCTTAGGACTTTGCACTGCGCTGCGAAGCCCGTGAGAAAGCATAGTGGCTGGAAGGCATCAGGCCAACCGCGAAGCTTTTTGTTTGCATTACCGCGATATTCTTCCATGAAATGATTGCGCATATGCGGAAAAAAGTGTATACTTGAGAAGAGTGTGAGATCACATTTTTTCAATTACTTCAAATATGATGCAGATAAAAAAATAGAAAAGGAGAGTAAAGTAAATCATGAGCAAGAAAACGACGGTACTAATGATCCTTGACGGTTATGGATTGAATGAACAGACAGAGCACAATGCAGTGGCACTCGGCAGGACGCCTGTCATGGACAGGCTGATGAAGGAGTATCCGTTCGCGAGGGGGAATGCGAGCGGTATGGCAGTGGGACTTCCTGACGGACAGATGGGCAACTCTGAGGTGGGACACTTAAACATGGGCGCGGGGAGGATCGTCTACCAGGAGCTTACCAGAATCACGAAGGAGATCCAGGATGGGACTTTCTTTGAGAATCCGGCGCTCATGGAGGCTGTGGAAAACTGCAAAGCGAAGGGTTCCGCGCTGCATCTGTTCGGACTCCTGTCGGACGGCGGCGTCCACAGCCACAACACGCATCTGTACGGTCTGCTGGAGCTGGCAAAGCGCAGCGGACTCTCGGATGTCTACGTACACTGTTTCCTCGACGGACGCGACACGCCGCCTGCATCGGGAAAAGGCTTTGCGGAGGCGCTTGAGGCGAAGATGGCAGAGATCGGCGTAGGCAGGATCGCGTCTGTCATGGGGCGTTACTACGCGATGGACAGGGACAACAACTATGACCGTGTGCAGAAGGCATACGAGGCCATGACAGCGGGCATCGGCGAGCAGGCAGCGTCCGGTCCGGCTGGAATACAGCAGTCCTACGACAATGACAAGACAGACGAGTTTGTACTTCCGACTGTGGTGGCGGAGAACGGCAAGGCGATCGCGACGATCAAGGACGGCGACTCAGTCATTTTCTTCAATTTCAGACCAGACCGCGCAAGGGAGATCACAAGGGCGTTCTGCGATGATGATTTCAAGGGCTTTGACAGAAAGCGCCTGGATCTGAAATACGTCTGCTTCTCAGACTATGACCCGACGATCCCGAACAAGTCTGTCGCATTCCACAAGATTTCGGTGACGAATACCTTTGGCGAGTGGCTTGCGGCGAACAAGATGACGCAGGCAAGGATCGCAGAGACGGAGAAATACGCCCATGTCACCTTCTTCTTTAACGGCGGCGTGGAGGAGCCGAACGAGGGTGAGGACAGGGTGCTCGTGCCTTCTCCGAAGGAGGTGGCGACCTATGACCTGAAACCGGAGATGAGTGCTTACACAGTCTGCGACAAACTCACGGAAGCGATCCGGTCCGGCAAGTATGATGTCATCATCATCAATTTTGCAAATCCCGACATGGTGGGACATACAGGCGTTGAGGAGGCTGCGATCAAGGCGGTCGAGGCAGTTGACGAGTGTGTCGGAAAGGCAGTCGATGCGATCCTGGAAGTGAACGGCACAATGTTCATCTGCGCGGATCACGGCAATGCGGAGCAGCTTGTGGACTATGAGACAGGCGCTCCGTTCACGGCGCACACGACGAACCCGGTTCCGTTCATCCTCGTGAACTATGATCCGGCGTACACATTGCGCGAGGGCGGCTGCCTTGCGGATATCGTGCCCACGCTGATCGAGACGATGGGGATGCAGCAGCCGGAGGAGATGACAGGCAAGTCGCTGCTGGTGCGCAGGTAGGCGCGACGGTTGCGAAGGATCTACGAAGGCTTTTCGATCAAAGTACAGTGAACGGAAGCGTATCATAAAGTATCATAAAATAGAAAAATGCAGGAGATTGTGAAGGATCTCCTGCATTTTTTTGCGTGTTCGGGAAATACTGTTGAGGAGAAGATCTTACTTCGAGAGGCTATGGTAAAGTTTAGGAGGGCAGTTATGAGATCAACGCATTTTAAGATTACGGATGTTCACGCGAGGGAAGTGCTGGATTCCAGGGGAAATCCGACTGTGGAGGCAGTGGTCACGGTCAATGACAGCTGGGAAGGGCGGGCGAGTGTGCCGTCAGGGGCGAGTACCGGGAAGTTCGAGGCAGTCGAGTTGAGAGACGGTGAGATGCGATACATGGGGCTTGGCGTGGAGAAGGCAGTCAACAATGTAAACACAAAGATCAAGGATAAGCTGGTGGGCATCGATGTGTGTGACCAGAAATTGATCGACCACATTCTGGTGGACACTGACGGGACAGACAACAAGGGGAATCTGGGGGCAAACGCCACACTGAGCGTGTCGATGGCGGCCGCGCGCGCAGCCGCAGATGCCTTGGGAATGCCGCTGTACAGGTATCTGGGCGGCGTGAAACCGGACAGGCTTCCGGTGCCGATGATGAACATCTTAAACGGCGGCAGACACGCGACGAACACGGTGGATTTTCAGGAATTTATGATCATGCCGGTCTCCGCGGCAAACTTCCGCGAGGCGCTGAGGATCTGTGCGGAGATCTATCACAATCTCAGGAAAATATGTCACAGGAAGGGGCTGTCGACAGGTGTGGGCGATGAGGGCGGATTTGCGCCGGATCTTCCCGACGCATTTGCTGTTCTCGACCTGATCGTGGAGGCAGTCAGGGCGGCTGGCTATGTGCCGGGACAGGATATCCGGATCGCGCTCGACGTGGCGGCATCCGAACTGTACAACGAGCAGGATGGCACATATCATTTCAGCGGCGAGACAGAGTTGAAGCGCAGGCAGGCTTCGGCAGACAATGTGGCGTGCGCGTGCTACGAGGCGGGGGACGTGCCGGGCTGTGTGGATGACGATCATGTGATCCGACGCACTACGGAGGAGATGATCGTCTACTATGAGCGGCTGATTGAGCGCTATCCGATCATATCGATCGAGGATGGTCTGGCGGAGGACGACTGGGACGGCTGGGCAGAACTCACCAGACGCATCGGTGACAAGGTACAGCTCGTGGGGGATGATCTGTTCGTCACCAACACAAAGCGCCTTGACGCCGGTATCAAGAAGAGGGTGGCAAACGCGATCCTCGTAAAGGTCAACCAGATCGGCACGGTGAGCGAGGCGGTCGAGGCGGTGGAGATGGCACAGCACAATGCATACAAGGCTGTGATCAGTCACAGGAGCGGCGAGACGGAGGACTCCTTTATCGCGGATCTGGCAGTGGCGATGAACGCCGGGCAGATCAAGACCGGAGCACCGTGCAGAAGTGACCGGGTGGCAAAATACAACCAGCTGCTGCGCATCGAGGAGGAGATCGATGTTGTTTCCAGATATTTGAATCCTTTTGATAAGATCTGATGCAGGTTAGGTACACCAAACCAGGCAAAAAACGGTTTCTGCGTGGTTTGGTGTACCTGATCGCACAAAAAGATAGTCAATATTTCACAAGAATTGTCTGACAAATATAGACAATATGCGAAATTTACATAAATTTTTCAAATAATATAAAAAATACCAAAAATTCACCGATATATATAATGCGCAGCAAAATATGAGTGAAAACAGTGGTGAGAGATGTATAACAATACCCTAATATGCCAAAAACGGATCTTATCACTGTTTGAATGAAATATTTTCAAGATAGGGTGTCTAATGGTCTGGATGAGTATTCAGAATATTAGATACCCTATTTTGATTTTCTGGTTTGGATTTTGGATGCGGGCTGACTGAAAATACTGAAAAACAAAAAAACAGTTGAAATGTACATGGAGGTATGATAAACTATTTCTCGATAGCAGGCTTGACCGTGCGACAGGGCAGTCTGCATGTTGTCAGCGGGGAGGTGTGAAGATGGCAGCGTTGAGAATCGTTTTAATGATTATTTTAATATTGGTTTCTATCGTTTTTACGGTGATCGTTTTGATGCAGGAAGGCAAATCCGCGGGACTTGGAGCGATCAGCGGTGCAGCTGAGACTTACTGGGGCAAGAACAAAGGCCGTTCCATGGAGGGGGCGCTTGTCAAGATTACCAAGTTTTTGGGCATTGCATTCATGTTGCTCGCAATTGTTTTAAATATCAATTTTTAGTAGATGATTATATTTAAGATAAAACGATGAAACACTCTTGTAACAAGAGTGTTTTTTCGTAATTGACACAGGACTTTTCACAATAAGCGTTCGAGGAGAGATTTCGGAGACTGTCAAAAGAGACTCCGGGAGGCTGTTCAAAACAAAAAGGAGGGATTGGAATGTCTGATAAGAGGAAAAAGGTGATCATGGATCTGGTGTCGGCAGAGTTTTACGTGCCAATGAAGGAGAAGGAGCTTGCGGTCATGCTGCAGGTGTCCAGGGACGACAGGGGAGAACTGAACCGGATCTTAAACGAACTGCTGGCGGAGGGAAAGCTCTCGCTCACCAGGAAAGGGAAGTTTATCAAGGCGAAACATTCAGACAGGGAGCTTATCGGTACATTCATCAGTCATCCGAAGGGCTTTGGGTTTGTGGAGATCGACGGAAGGGATGAGGATCTGTATATTCCAGAGAATTTCGTGAACGGAGCCTTCCACAAGGACACAGTCAGGGTGTCGCTGCTGTCAGGAAACAGCGCGGGGCAGAATGGCAGGCGCCAGGAGGCACAGGTTGTGGAGATCCTGGCAAGGGGCATGAAGCAGATCGTGGGGATCTATGACAAGAGCAATAAGAACTACGGCTTTGTCATCCCGGACAACACGAAGATCTGCGAGGATGTCTTCGTGTCCGCGGAGCGCTCCAAAGGGGCTGTGTCAGGGCACAAGGTCGTCTGCGAGATCACGGATTACGGCAAAAACAACCGGAAGCCGGAGGGAAAGATAACGGAGATCCTGGGGCATGTCAACGACCCCGGCGTGGATATCATGTCGATCGTGAAGGGATATGAGCTGCCGACCGAATTTTCCGAGAAGATCATGCACCAGGTGGAGCGGGTGGCAAATGAAGTGTCCGAGGCGGATATGGCAGGGCGTCGTGACCTGCGCGCTGTACAGATGGTGACGATCGACGGCGAGGATGCGAAGGACCTCGACGATGCGGTCAGCCTCACCAGAGACGGCGCGCTGTACCAGCTGGGTGTGCACATCGCGGATGTGACCAACTATGTGCAGGAGAACTCTGCGCTGGACTGGGAGGCGAGAGAGCGCGGAACGAGTGTCTATCTGGTGGACAGGGTGATCCCCATGCTGCCGCATAAGCTCTCCAACGGTATCTGTTCCCTGAATGCGGGGGAGAACAGGCTGGCGCTGAGCTGTCTCATGACGATCGATCAGAAGGGCGAGGTGGTGAGCCATGAGATCGTGGAGTCCGTCATCAGAGTGGACCGGCGCATGTCCTACACGAGTGTGAAAAAGATTCTGGACGACAAAGATGAGGAGACGTGCAGGGAGTACGAAGAGCTGGTGCCGATGTTTGAATTGATGCGGGAGCTTGCCGGAATACTGCGCGAGAAGCGCAAAAAGAGAGGGTCTATCGATTTTGATTTCCCGGAGAGCAGGATCATCCTGGACGGACAGGGGCATCCGGTCGAGATCAAGCCGTATGAGCGGAATGTGGCGACCAAGATCATCGAGGATTTCATGCTGATCGCCAACGAGACTGTCGCAGAGCACTTTCACTGGATGGAGCTGCCGTTCGTGTACAGGACGCACGACAATCCCGATCCGGAAAAGATCAGCAAACTTGGCACGTTTATCCGGAATTTCGGATATTCGATCAAGAGCAGGCAGGAGGAGATCCATCCCAAGGAATTGCAGAAACTGCTCGCGAAGATCGAGGACACACCGGAGGAGGCGCTGATCAGCAGACTGACGCTGAGAAGTATGAAGCAGGCAAAGTACACGATAGACTGCACGGGGCATTTCGGGCTGGCGTGCCAGTATTACTGTCACTTCACCTCGCCGATCCGGCGCTATCCTGATCTGCAGATCCACCGCATCATCAAAGAGCAGATCCGCGGAAGGCTGAACGAGAAGCGCATCGAACATTACCGTGAGATCCTGCCGGAGGTGGCAAAGCACTCGTCTGAGATGGAACGGCGCGCGGACGAGGCGGAGCGCGAGACTGACAAGCTCAAGAAAGTCGAGTTCATGGAGCAGCATATCGGCGAGATCTACGAGGGTGTGATCTCCTCGATCACAACGTGGGGCGTGTATGTGGAGCTGCCCAACACGATCGAGGGCATGATCCATGTGTCCATGCTGCCGGGAGATTATTTCTACTACGATGAGGAGACTTACGAGATGGTGGGGCAGGCTACGGATATCCGGTATAAGCTCGGACAGAAGATACTGGTCAGAGTCAACGCGACAGACAGGCTCCTCAGGACGATCGATTTTGACATTCCGCTGGAAAATGACGAAGAGAGGGAATTATAATGGCAAAGAATGAGGCAATGAAGCTGGTTGCCAACAACAAGAAGGCATATCATGACTATTTTATAGAGGAGAAGTATGAGTGCGGTATCGCGCTCCACGGCACGGAAGTGAAGTCCCTGCGCATGGGGAGGTGCAGCATCAAGGAGGCGTTCGTCCGCATCGAGAATGCGGAGGTTTTCGTGTATGGCATGCACATCTCCCCGTACGAGAAGGGAAATATCTTTAATAAGGATCCGCTGCGCGTGAAAAAGCTGCTGCTGCACAAGCAGGAGATCAACAAGCTTCTGGGAAAGATCAAGGAAAAGGGATATACGCTGGTGCCGCTGCAGGTGTACTTTTCCAACGGCAGGGCGAAGGTTGAGATCGGGCTTGCGCGCGGCAAGAAACTGTATGACAAGCGCGATGACATCGCGAAGAAGGACGCGCGGCGCGAGACGGAGCGCGAGTTTAAGGTGAAGAATCTGTATTAGGGGGTTAGGGGGCAAGCAGCCCCCTCGATTTTTAGTTTTGCTTTAGTCCTCGCGGCTCCGCGCGGTGATGATCCACGGTGCGGGATCCGACTTAAAGGTGTTGTTGCTGCGCAGTTTTGTCACAGACACCTGTATCGTCTCCACGTCGGCGAGTCCGAGCTCATGCAGTGTGTCCGGCAATCCGGCGGCAGTCTTGAAGTCAAGTGTGTAGATGACTACATTGATGTTCGGGTTGAGCTTTGTGAGGCATTCAAGCTCCTGTTCCGTGCTTGCCGACGCGACCAGGAATACCAGCGAGGGGACGGGACACTCCGCCATGGTCTCCTCGTCCACATGGTCGATGATCCTGATGTTGTGGAGATCAAAGTGTGACACATTGTCTTCGAGTGTGGAGCGGTCCGCTTTGCTGTACTCAACTGCGATGACAGAGCCTTCTGCGGCGATGAGCGCTGCCTCGATCGCGATGCTCTCGCCGCCGATCACACAGATATCATCCTGCGGGTCGACCATCATCTTGCTGAGGATGATCGAGCGGATCTCGCTGCCCACATAGTGGATCGAGCCGCGCTGGAGCTTCTCATTGCTCAGTCCGATGCGGGAGGAATTTCTGGCGTTCGGGTTGATGATGAGCATGCCCGCGGAGGCGTTGATACCGCGGTTGATCATATCCTTGATCTGGTTGTGCAGGATCTCGCCGCTCGGGTCGGAACCTTCGTTGTACCAGACCTCGCACTCGCCCAGACCGGCGTTCCACAGGCGGTAGAAGATATCGTCGATCCCGGCGTTGGTGAACACCAGTGTGGTCTTGTGTGCCTCCACTGTGGGGATCACGTTCTTGTTCTTCTTGGTGATATCGATGATCTTGACATGTTCAAGGTCGATCGGTGTGTTCTGCGAGTAGTACTGCAGCCAGCTCAAAATGATCTCATTTGTAAAAATCTGTTTTTCCATAGTTTGTGCTCCCTTGTTGATATTTTATATGATTGTTTTGTAATAAGTTCTGTTCGTGAAAAGTTGTCAAAATCCGATTTTCAGGGATCGGCCATTCACATAGACCCCCTCGGAGAGCGTTATGGGCAGCTTTTGCTCCATGGAAAAGCCGCAGGTCTCTCCATCCCTCAGCACGGCGCCTTCCTGTATGATATACGAACATAGGTCGAATATCAGGTCATAGATCTCGGCAGGAGTCTGGCTGCTGTCTATCACTTCCAGCTCTTCTTTTCCAAATGACCGCAGACCGTTGGTCCAGCAGCTGGTTCCTTTTTCATTGTGATACAATCCGATGAACACCAGATCCATCAAGGGAATCTCGCCCTCTTTCATGAGCATTGCCGACTGAATATAATTCTCCGGCAGCCACACTGTACCGCAATCGTAGATCCCCAAAGCGTTGGAGGCTTTCAGGCAAGTGGAAGCAACCTTGACATAGAGTTTCCCGGCTTCTAAGGATGCCGCGCCCAGAACAGCGACCAGCAGATGAGCCTGATGGTTCTTTGCGGCGGCAACGGATCCTTCACGGGTCATGAAATTGCTGTTGGCCCAGTATTCCGCTTCGCCGTCGGGGACTGGAATTTCCATCAGGCCGATCGTTACGACCAGATTGTTTTCGTAAAACACAATGGCTGTCCCGTCGTCTTTTGGATCCTCCGGAGCTTCCGGGCATCTGATTCCCCAGTCTTCCATAAGGGTAGTGCGGAATTGTTCGGTGTCAAATTCCGGTGTGGACAAGAGCACAAAGCCCACAAATTTTTCGGCAGTTTGTCCGTTGTCATCATCTCCATCTGTTTGCGCTTCGGCGCGCTCTTTCCAGTATTGACGGATTTTTTCTACCATCGCAACACATTTTTCCTGTGCGGTGGAGGGATCATAAGGTTCCATCTCACTGTAGATATGACCGCAGTGACCTACCCCGTCCCCCTCATAGCCTCCGCAGACAGCTACTTTCCATGAACTGAATAAAGTTTTCTTAAATTTGAAGATGTAATAGTGCAGACCGTGCAGATCAAAAGTTCCTGCGATCTCAAGCTTTGCAGGTTTTCTCCCGAGTTCCTTTGCGTGGGAGAGCCAGTCCTCCATCACTGCCGTGGCTGCTTTTTCCTGTGTATTCATTTGTAGTCTCCTTGTTTATCATTTATTTAATTAAAGAATTTCTAATCTGTACAGTAGCATTTGCCGCTGTCCATGTTTTCCATAGCTCGGACAATGTCCGATGTGTGCTGTTATCCTATTTTTCACGGGCGATCGTGCCGATTGGTTAAAATATCCCAGTTTATGTCAAAGCCTCCAAAGCAGCGAAACACTCGTCTGTGTCATAGGATGATTCAAGATCTTTTTCTGTGCCTCAAACACACTCTAGGGCGTTATGGTAAGTTCGGATTCATGCACAAGCGGAGCAAGGGCGGTCTGTGTGGAGCCCCTGCCAGCATGTTGCCTCCTTGCCGATTTCGGCGGTGCAGAACAAAGCATACAATAACTATACCACATCGGAAATAAAAAAACAGCATGGTATGATAAAAATAATCCTAGTTTTTTGGAAAGAAATTTGCTACACTATAAAAAGCATGAAAGGAATGAGAGATTTTCAATACAGGAAAGGACAGGATGGTACAATGGGAAAAATATTTAAGTTTGGACAGGATGTGGACACCGATCAGATCATCGCGTCGCAGTATATCATATACCCTACGATCGATGAGATGAAAGTACATACTTTCGAGTCTCTGGACACGGACTTTGCGTCAAAAGTGCAGCCGGGGGACTATGTGGTGGCGTCGGAGAATTTCGGATGCGGTTCCTCGAGAGAGCAGGCGCCGACCGTGCTCAAGGCGCTTGGCGTCAAAGCTGTTGTAGCGAAGTCCTTTGCGCGTATTTTCTATAGAAATGCGATCAATATCGGACTTCCGGTCATTGTCTGCAAGGATCTGCATGACAATGTAAATGCAGGTGATGATATGGAGCTATCCATGCAGGAGGGCGTGGTGCGCGTGGGTGAAAGAGAATACGAGTGCACGAAGCTGCCCGCGTATATGCAGGGGATCCTGGATCAGGGCGGACTGATCGCATCGTTGAACAGGGAATAGGGGGAGTATGAGACATGGGAATGACAATGGCAGAAAAAATCATCGCGGCAGCGGCAGGCGCGGCGTCTGTGAAGCCGGGGGATATCCATACAGTGGAACTTGACAGATTGATGAGCAACGACGGGACGACACATCTGACGATCGATATGTACAATGATCTCAAAAACCCGCGCATCGCGGACGTCGGCAAATTAGTGTGGATCGTGGATCACAATGTGCCCTGCGACAGCGTGAAGACAGCGGCTTCACACAAGAAGATGCGCGATTTTGCGAGGGAGCACGGCATCACATTCTATGAGGGGGCAGGCGTGTGCCATCAGGTGATGATGGAGAACCATGTCACGAGCGGGGAACTGATATTCGGTGCGGACAGTCATACCTGTGCATACGGTGCGGTCGGTGCGTTCGGAACAGGTGTCGGCTGTACGGATTATCTCTATGCGATGGTGACGGGGAAATCGTGGCTGCTGGTGCCTGAAACCCTGAAATTCAATCTGAGGGGAAAGCTGAATGACGGTGTGTACGCGAGGGATCTGATCCTTTCGATCATAGGCATGATCGGTGCAAACGGCGCAAATTATATGGCGATGGAGTTTGGCGGCGACGGTCTGAAAACCCTGAATATGAGCGACAGGATCGCCATCTGCAATCTCTGCGTGGAGGCGGGGGCGAAGACGGCGCTGATGGAGGTCGACGAGATCACGCTTGATTATCTGAGATTACACGGCAGAGAGCCGAAACATAGTTTTAAGAGCGATGCGGACGCCTGCTTTGCAAAGGTGTATGACATTGACCTGTCAACGATCAAGCCGATCGTGGCGAAGCCGCACTTTGTCGACAGCGTTGTCGATGCAAAGGAGTGTGTGGGGACGCATATTGACGAGGCGTTTCTCGGCTCCTGCAACAATGGGCGCATTGAGGATCTGAGAGTCGGCGCGGCGCTGATCAAGGGCAGAAAGGTACATCCGCATGTGAGATTTCTGGTGGTTCCGGCGAGTGCGGAAGTGTACAGGCAGGCGCTCGCGGAGGGGATTATCGACACGTTTATGGAGGCAGGCGCGATCGTCATGAACGCAAACTGCAGTGTGTGCTGGGGAAGCTGCCAGGGCGTGATCGGCGAGGGGGAAGTGCTGATCAGCACCGGAACGCGCAATTTCAAGGGACGCGCGGGACACAAGGACTCGTTCGTGTATCTTGCGTCGGCGGCGACAGTGACGGCATCCGCGATAAAGGGCGAGATCGCGACGGCGGATATGATTGAATGTGATACAGTTAATGTGCTGTAGTTAACGTGCTATATAAAGGAGTTAGAATAAAACATGGATAGATTTACAGGAAAGATATGGGTTTTGGGCGATGATATCGACACGGACATCATTATTCCGACAGAGTACCTTGCGTTAAAGACGGTGCAGGACATGGCGCCGTACGCATTTTCACCATTGCGCCCGGAGCTTGCGGGACAGATCAGGGAAGGCGATATGATCGTCGCGGGGAAGAACTTCGGCTGCGGGTCGTCAAGAGAGCAGGCACCGGAGATCATCAAGGCGCTCGGCGTCAAGTGTGTGATCGCGAAGTCCTTCGCGCGCATCTTCTTCCGCAACGCCATCAACAATGGTCTGCTGCTGATCGAGAATGACAAGCTCCAGTGTGATGTGAAGGAGGGCGATGAGATCACGGTTGCCATCAATGAGTCTATAGAATGTCATGGAAAACAGTATGCGATCACGTCGCTTCCGCAGAATCTGGTGGATATCCTCAATGCGGGCGGCCTGGTGAAGGCGATGCAGAAACGAAATGGGCTGTAAGGCGATCAGGGCGGCGCTGGCATTGTTTGGCTCCACAGAAGTTAGTGAGATAAAGGAAGGCAAGGATTAGCTATGGGAATGACAATTATTGAAAAAATAATTCGAAATAATATTAATGCGGATGTGAAAGCGGGCGAGATCGTGACCGTCAACGTCGACCGCGTGATGATACACGACATCTTTATCCCGTTCGTGGCATCGAAATTCGAGGAGATGGGATTTACAAAATTGTGGGATGCGGACAAGGCAGTGCTGATCTATGATCATTTGGTGCCGGCGAGCCAGGTGGATGACACCAGACATTTCCGTGTCGGCGATGCGTTCGTGGAAAAGTACGGCATGAAACATGTCCACCGCTCCGACGGGATCTGTCACCAGCTGATGACAGAGGCAGGTTATGTCAAGCCGGGCGATATCGTGTTTGGCACAGACAGCCACACGACGACATACGGCTGTGTCGGCGCATTTTCATCGGGTATCGGGTATACGGAGATGGCAAGCATACTCGGCACCGGCACACTCTGGATCCGCGTGCCGGAGACGATCAGGGTGAACATCACAGGAAAGCTGCCGGAGAATGTCATGGCGAAGGACATCATATTGAGACTGATCGGTGATCTGGGGGCGGACGGCGCCACCTACAAAGCGCTGGAGTTCACGGGAGATACGGTTGAAAATATGACTGTGGCATCGAGAATGTCCATGTCGAACATGGCGATCGAGGCGGGGGCAAAATGTGCGCTTTTTACACCGGATGAGAAGACTGCACAGTACTGCGGGATAGCGCTCACGGACAGGGAGCGGGATCTGACAGGAGACGCGGATGCGCAGTACTGCCAGGTGATCGAATACAAGGCGGAGGATTTTGTGCCAGTGATGGCGTGCCCCTCCAATGTGGACAATGTGAAGCCGGTCTCAGAACTTGCGGGGAAGCCGATCGACCAGGTGTTCATCGGTTCCTGCACGAACGGAAGGCTTGAGGACTTGATGGCAGCAGCGGAAGTACTGAAAGGAAAGCACGTGGCGCCTTTTGTGAAACTTATCGTCACGCCGGCAAGCCGCAAGATCTACAGGGAGGCAGCTGCAAACGGCACGATGGCAGTGCTTGCGGAGGCAGGAGCCATCATCACGCATCCCAGCTGCGGTCTGTGCTGCGGCAGGACCGGAGGCATTCTGACGGACGGCGAGACAGTCATCGCGACGAACAACAGAAATTTCCTGGGGCGTATGGGGACATCGAAAGTCAACATCTATCTGGCTTCCCCCAGATCAGCCGCTGCCTGTGCCGTGGCAGGAAAGATCGTCACGTTGGATTAAACGTCCAATGACAAAACAGGAAAAAAGAGATATCCTCTAATTGATACAAGATATGTACCAGTTGGGGGATTTTTCATGCAAATGGCTGCCCGAAGGAAATATGCCGCAAAACTGGCGGGTGCCCGGTCATACCCCGACTTGATTGCCGGATGAAGGAGGAGAATATGAAAGCGATCAAAATAGGGACAAAGGTTGAGATTTATAACGACACGGTGATGACCTACAATGAGCTGCCTGCCAGGGCATATATCGTAAGGTTTGCGAAAATGACAGGATTTTATCTGGACGAATACATGGACTTCCAGATCAAAGAGGAAAAGATCTATGGCGAGCACATGAAAAAGGTGCAGAAGGTTTTGCGGGCGTACGAGAGTTTTGACAGGAATCTGGGCGTGATACTGAGCGGGTATAAGGGGATAGGAAAATCATTGTTCGCAAAGCTCTTGTCGGTGAAGGCGATACAGGATGGCATTCCGATCATTGTAGTGGATCAGTACATTCCGGGAATCGCATCCTATATAGAAGCGATCGATCAGAGGGTCATGGTGCTCTTTGATGAATTTGACAAGACTTTTGGCGATGTCAAGCCGCCGGAGGGGGAGATCGAGCCGCAGGCAGCGCTGCTGAGCCTGTTTGACGGAATCGCACAGGGGAAAAAGCTGTTTGTCATTACCTGCAATGACATTCGGAAACTGAATGATTTCATAGTAAACCGTCCGGGGCGGTTCCACTATCACTTTCGGTTTGATTATCCGTCGGCGGACGAGATAAGAACATATCTGTATGACAAGCTGGGCGGGGAGTATTATCACGAGATTGAACGGATCGTTGCATTTTCGCGAAAAGTGGATCTTAATTATGACTGCCTCCGCGCCATTGTCTTTGAATTGAACAGCGGAGAGAGCTTTCGCAGTGCGATCGAGGATCTGAATATCATCAATCTGTCGCAGGAGCGATACAATTTTACCGTTCATTTCAAAAATGGTTCCCCGATGTATGTGAAGAACAGGAATGTCGATTTTTTTAGCGGCGAGGAGATCGTCATCTGTTTTGCCGAGGATGATTACAATGAAATCCTGACAGTGGGATTTTGGATAGCCGACAGCGCGTATGATTTCAAAAATAACTGTGCGGTGGTTGGGGCTGAGAAACTGAGGATTACTTACGATGAGGACTATGAGGAAGAGCAGGTCAGGAAGGTCAAGAATCTGATCATAGATCGTCTGGAGATCCGCAAAGTGCGGGAAAAAAGCCTGCACTACGCAGTGTAGGCTTCTTCCCGCACTGCGCTATAGCCTGTCACGGTCATTTTCGATGATGTGTCTGAGGAGTCCGCTGCAGCCCTCGGTCACATCTGCGTAAGTCGTATCAAAATCCCCTGTATACCATGGATCGGCGACATCCCTTCCGGAGCCGGCGAAGGTGAGGAGCTTATAGATCCTGCCGTCAGGGTCACCGCCTGCGATGCGCGTCATATTCCTGATATTGGCGCTATCCATGCCGATCAGATAGTCATAGTGTGCATAATCCTGTGCAGTCATCTGTACTGCGCGGTGCGGGATCAATGGGATCCTGACCTCGCGCAGCTTATTGACAGTGCCGTGGTGGGGAGGATTGCCGATCTCTTCCCTGCTGGTAGCGGCAGAATTGATATAAAATGAATCCTCCAGTTTTTGCTGTTTTACGAGGTGTGTCATGACGCTTTCCGCCATGGTGCTGCGGCAGATATTGCCGTGGCAGACAAATAATATTTTTATCATATCTTTTATATCCCTTCATAAGCCTTCAAACCTTGATATTTCAAGCTCTCCGGCGCTTTTTTCATTTTTTGTTTTTTACCCTTAATCTGTGTAATCCGTTATAAATCTACGCAAATTTACGGGCAAATGGTGTAGTAATTGGTGTAGTAGATTGGTGCATTTTTCAACCTGATTTTCTCTGTTTTCCTTGCGCATCAGCTTTGAAGTCCCAAATTTTTGCCATCTGTTCCGCCGCACGGTCATAGCTGGCATGAGTATAGACATTCAGCGTAACACCTACATCGGAATGACCCATTACATACTGCAAGGTCTTAATGTCCATACCTGCATTTGCCATGTTGGTACAAAATGTATGACGAAACACATGAGGCGTGATGTGTGGCAATGGTTTATCAGGATAAAGCTTCTTGTATTTCTTCATTGCCCACCGCATCTCATTTTCGATATGCAATGCTACCTTCGGCTTATCATCCTTATCCAACAGAAGAAAGTTGCTGTATCCGTCAACCATCATTTCCGTTTTCAAGTTCTTGCGGCGGGTAAGGATATTTTTCAGACTTCGATAGACTTCCTCTGTCATAGGGATAAAACGACATCCGCACTCGGTCTTGGTTCTCTCAACATAATACTTTCCGCCCCGTTCCCGGACAAGCTGATGATCTACACAGATTTTTCGACTTTCAAAATCCAAATCACTTTTTGTCAAGCCACAAAATTCACTGACACGCATTCCCGTTCCCAACAGCACGACAAATTCATCATAATACTTTGCATAGGTTTTATCATTTCGGATAAACCCCATCCAAATTTCCTGCTGTTCCTCTGTCATGGCGATACGTTTTTGTGAATCGTTTGGCACGACATCAACCAGCTTAAAATCAAATGGATTTCTGCGGATAATGTCCTCATTATATGCCATCTGAAAAGCAGGCTTTCTCTGGCATTTTCTTCTAAACCTACAAGCAACAAGTCAATTTGCATACTGCCAGAATGTTTTGCCGCATTTGTAACCAGTTCTTTTGAAATGCGATAAATAGCAAGAGCATATGCTTTGGGTAATATTCCCTCTGTAAATTTGTAATGGAACAGTATGTTTACAGCAGGATAGTTCTTCTGAAGTTCATCTGTAAAAATATACAGACTTTGCTCTAACCCTAAATCTTCTACCATTGTCGGGTAAAGATTATGGCTAACACTCCGTATCTGGGCAATCAGGTCCGACAAAGGCTGTTTCATATCGCTGTACCGCTCGCTTTCATCTGACTGTATTTTTCTGTAAAAGGCAATCAGAGATTGCAGCACATCATCATGGAGATAAGCCGATAATTCCTGCTTTTCCTTTTCAACCTCCTGCATAAGCCGCCATTCATAGGTTTCTTCCTCGCTGCTTTTATGGGTAAAAAACTTCCATAATCCTGTTAAGAACGGCATAAGAAGCAAAATATTTGTAATTACCAAAATCCATGCCGATGCGTTTGCATACAAGAACAGCAGAACATTTATCAATCCCAAATACAATGGAGTAATGATAAACCAACGAGATTTCAAACGAATATCATCAACAGAAAAAGCCCTGTGCAATAATGCAAATATAATTGCAATACTAATCCCCGAAAAAAGTAATAATGGCAGAGAACCAAGCATTGTTTCTGTCGGCGACATTGAAACCTCCACAAAGGCTTCCCTTTCTGTCTGCCCGTTTTGCACGAAATATATATTGGGAATAACAGACATGGCAATAAACAGTAAAATTCCCGCTCCAATTCCCAAAATTAGAGTTTTGCTCTGTTTTCTGGTGTAGGAATTGCTTTTCTTATAATTTACTATCATAAGAGCCATAGAAAAAAATGCTGATAATACAACGCAGCTATTAACGCTTTCATCCGCAAAAATGTATATCCATAATTGTTCTATCGGAAAAAAAGCTAAAATTTGTATTATCAGGCTAAAGGTGGCAACGCAGATTAACATTACCTGAAGGATTTTGAATAACATTCTGCTTCGTAATAAGGTTAAATATCCGACTACTTGAAAAAGAAGCATGCTGCTGCCCAATGTAAAAATAGCACAAACAAAGGAAAGGGTAAACTCATTCAACCGATTGCATGGAGCAAGTGAGAGTGACAACCCCAACAGAAGCGCATACATTGCAAACAATTTGCCAATTTTATATTGATGTAGCTGTAATATAGAAAAGCAGGCTATCCCTAATAAGATGATTCCCACATTCAGAAAAAGCAGGCTGTCAAAAGGAATAATTGTTAAAACTCCCATATTCTGATACGAACTGAAAGATAAAAAATTTGCTATTATCAAACCAATAACTGATGCCAAAAACGCTACAATAAGTGCAAATTTTAACCTTTGCTTTTTTTCATATTTATAATTCATCTACATCACCACTTTTTCTATACCTGTCATCAATGAATTTCTCTGCCTCCTTTGGTATCAGCCACATACGACTGAACTTTGCCACGCCGAATATTCAGTTTTCTTCACATAGCTTCTATACTCGTCTTACTGCAATACCCTACTTTTCGCCGCTTCTTGGGCAGAAATATACTCAAACATTTTAAACAACCTCTCTGAAAACTTTATCAGCTATAATTATATGCGTTCAAGCGAATAGTTTCAAGCATTTAAACAAGCATCATGGAAATGTACATAACTGGTTATTCCGTCATGGATAACTCCATAAAACAGCCCGTTATACGACATTCCACAATGCCGATAATGCCGGCCCCATTTATTCTATCCATTTATCTGAAAATGTAGCTAAGAAAAGCCCTGCAGTATGCAGAGCCTTTCTACCTTTTAATTAATCAACCAATAATCAAAAAATAAATTTTATTGCATACATTGATTTTTTGTTCCACTTTCCGAAATTATCTCAACCAGTTCTGAATATGACACAATAGGAAAACCAATCTCTTTATATCTTGAAACCATAACCTTATTCATACACATATACGGTATTACTTTGTACCCTATATATTCCTCACATCCCAACTCTTGAATAACCTTATCTGCATTTTCACACAAATAATCTATTCTCCTTTGAAACTTTTCATCTTCCTTATGTTCATTAAAAAATCTATTCTGTTGGCGATACATATCATAAAAGGTTGCTACTTTTTCTATTACTTTACATTCCACAATCCATATTTCTCTATTATTGATATCTACTGCAAATACGTCATAATCACCAAGCCACTGCGGATGCTCTTTGTTTAATTTTTTCAATTCGAAATTATGTTTTACAATATCATATTTTTCTTGTTTAAAAACATTTTCAATATCATATACAATCTGTTTCTCATATGAATTTTTCCACTCTTGCAACAATTGTTTCGTTTTTTTCATACCAATTTCATATGGCAAGACAAATTCTATTATTCCATTAAGCCATTCCCTTTTCAGCTGATTCATAGTAATTGGCGAAAATACAATATTATCCTCAATCTTTACAAGAGGCTTTAATTCAAATCGTGTATCCCGTGTTCTTCTTTTGCCAATTGGTAGATAAAAATCCGTCTTTCCATTTTCAGTTTTAAGATTTTCAAAAGCTACTACAAGATAGTTGAAAATTCCTATAGCCTCTTCTTTTGTAATAGCTCCATTCATTTGTACTAAAAAATCATTTAATAGCTCATTCCAAGTTCCTCTGAACACATTACTACCTATTTTATTAACTATCTCATCTGAAAACGAATAACTAAAATACGATAACACATCTATGAAGCTCTGGAAATCTAATCCTATGTCTTCCTTGATAGTTTCCTTAACTTTTTCTAAGTATTTACCATCAATATCCGCATTTCTCTTTAATCCGTCTGAATATGAATACACCCTATGATGTAGGTTATCTATTTTTTCTGATTGTTGCGCATCAGATACGGTATCAACTACATACTCGCTTGTTATTTCTATATAAGCTTCTGTGTCTGCGAAATAACACATATCAGCAACATCATTTAATACCACTAGCCAATTTGCATATGCTAACAAAAAATTTATATTTTCTTTCGTTGCGTGTAGGTTTGTTTCACAATGCAAAAACAGATTGGTTTCTATCAAATAAAGAACGTTTCTATCATCATGCTTTGCCTTTTCTCTTTGATCTATAATTCTATCTCTAACCTCTTTATCCTTTTCTTCATCCAAGCCTGAATATGAACCATATCTTTTCTGATTAATATATATATCATGCAGCAATGTTGAATGATAATCCAACATTGCAACATGCAATGCGTTCCAAGAATATTTTGAAACTTCTCTCTCGAAATCTTCAATAACTGCTTTTTGCATAATACGAATAACTTGATTTGCCTCTCTTCCACGATATATCCCAGGATTAATCATCCGATCATAACAAACATTTGCTATTCTTTTTCTAACCTCGTGATAGTGAAAATCCTGTGGAGAAAAGTCTTGCATATTATTATCCCACTTGTATTCTACAGAAGTCGCAAAGACACCCACTTTCTTTTTATCACTGGAAATCTGTTGAATTTTCGCATAAAATAATTCACTCAAATCGGGAATCTGTAGCAACAATGGCAACAATATTTCCTTTAATATGTCCAATTCTATACTTCTATTTTCCGCTTCCTGAATATCTCGAAAGATTCGTTGCATATCTTTCACCACATACCTGATAATCCATTTGTGATGATGATATTGAGCATCGCTATATACATATGTTCGTTCTTCATTCAAAAAGGATTCATGACCAGCGTGAGCGGCATACTCGATTGGCATAAATGCTAACTGAATTCCCGTGTTACAGATTGCTCTTTTATCTTCAAATATGTACTTTATTGAAACAAATCCCTCAGTAATTATTTCTTCCAACACTTGAATCCATTGACGATATTCACCAAAATCCTTCACACTCTTATAAAACTCAACATTATTTGTCAAAAAAACATAATTATTCCTTGGTAGAGGAAAAAATATCCCGCCAAATCCTATACCATGTTTTGCAACATATTCATAATCTTCTGAATCTCTTTTTTCAATTTTCCATAAGAAAGGTTCTTGAAAAAGATAATCATTCACTTGGAACGGATAATCACTCAATTTCTCTCGGAAATATTCAACAACAGCTTCATTTTCCGTATCATATCCTACATCAAGCATATCAAATACAATTGCACCTTTTGCAATATAGCGGCCTTGATATTTCCACGTAAAATAATGAGCAGCATCACTACCAAATCCAAAAGTGCTCTTATAATCTCTCTCTTTTGAATAAGAAAGATATTCAAATAATTCATCAGTGTCTTCCATAAAATCAAGATAATAAATTATATCCAGTGCAGTGCAAATTTTTCTTTCTAACACCCCTGCCTTACCCATCGAAACATGTATTTGATTTGGGTTTGTAAAACTGTCATAGATTAAATATTCTATTGGCATATCAGGCGAGATGTAAAGTCCTCTTAATCCATTTTTTTCAAACCGATTATATGTTTCTGCAATTTGAAGCTTACCGCTTTTATGATATTCCTCAATATTTTCAATTTCCTTCTCTAGCTGATTATTTTCATATTCATCTGCATTAATTGCAAAAATAGCACCATGAGAAGACGTTGCTACAAATGTATATGTTTTCTGAGTCGAATCAAATTTTTGATCTGGAAAAATCATAGCTGGCGCAAACATTATGCAGCTTCGTGACCGATCAGTTTCAAACAAACTATATATTCTTTCAATTATTCCAATATTTGCAACAACTATCTGTTGTTCATAATCGATTCCTTTCTCCCAAATATCATACAAATCAACTAGCAAAGAAACGTTGTATAATGGATAAATATTATCTTCTTTATACACAAAATGACTCTTTTCAATAGTAGCTTCTTCACTTTTCATTAAAGCAGCAATCTTAAAAATATCGTATTTCTTACATTCTTTATCAAAAAATTTCTGTACTCTATTAAATAGCTGTTCCGACGGAATCTCGAATCTTTTTTCTACAACTCCATCATTTTTGTTTTCTTCCATAAAATAATCAAGAATCCCTGACGAATAACTCAAGACCAGTTTAAGCTCATCTTCATGTGAAGTTTTTCTTGCTAATACAGGCAAAAAATTCAAGCAAGCAAAAACATTATTATGGCCAGTCCCAACTATCACACGATAAAACTTATTGTCATATCTAATCCTAACTTCTCCAAAATCCTCTACCGTATAATCATCCGTTATTCCCGGTTTCATAATATCATAGATTCTTTTAAAAAAATTTTCAAAACTATCATAGCTATTTATTTCTTGACTTCCCTGCTCTACATATTCAATCAGACAGGCATTTAACGCAAGACAAGATTCCAAAACAGATCTATTATTAATGCACAAGTTAATGCAATATACTGCTTTCACAAGATCATAGAACCTGTACCCATTTGTAATTTTTAACAATTTATTTATTTTCATTTGAATTGTTGGAAACGCATCTGTTTTTATCATTAATTACCGCCCCTATTTTTATAATGAGAATTGGGTAAAACTCATCTACCTAATCCTCGTTGTAGTGTAATACTCTTCAAAATCCTACATTAACCAAAGTATAAAATCAGTTCTTATTGTCCACAATAATCCACTTTCCCTTCTGACTGGTACCTTCCCTTGCGATGATTCCAGATATTCGCATTTTCCGCATATGATATTTAATCGTATCATGCTTTTCCCCAAGCATTTCTGCAATCTGGCTTTGGGACAATGCCGGATTATCCTTAATGACGTTTATAATCCGCATAGGAATCGAATTCTCAATATACTGAAAACCAACTTGGGTAGTACCTTGGGTAACAGCTTGGGTAGTATTTTGGGTAGTGTCAGTCACCAGACTTTTAAACGTCACCATAATGTCCTCTTTTTTAACCGCATACTCCGGCATGGGATTCCCGGCCTGTGCACAGCTGTCCTTAATTTTCTCAATTCCCCGACCCCATGCTTCGATAAAGCCTGCACGAAAGAAAGTATTCGCAATGAGCGGATTATATGGTCTGGAACGATGACTTCCCATCAAATCATCAACCGTCCAGTCATCAGGAAACACGCAATCGTTTGCAATCATGATTTTATCCGCATAAACCCTGATTTGAATCGGTATCAATGTTCCATAGAATTTGTGGGCAATGGCATTAAAAACGGCTTCTCTAATCGCCTCCTTAGGAAATGGATAAGTTTCCACCCTTGTAACTCCCTGATAAGAAATTTCTGCTTTCAAGTATTTGGTAAAAATCAAATCCACAACTCTATCAGCCTGTGAAATCAGTGATCCATGTATTTCATCCTGATACCGCAATTCTGAATCTGTTTCAAAATAGCCAATTTTTACATAAGAACCGGGTATCCATTTCTCCGGATTATGATGAAATAGTAAAATCGCCGCCTTCTTGAGCATACCATGGTCAAGAAGATTTAAACTATCCAGCAATTGCTCATTGGAAGAATCGACATCTTTTTTGTCCATTCTTTTGCTAAGAACGGCCTGTTCACGAAAAATATCAAAACTATCATTCCGTAAATCCCTTACTGCAACATCCTGTATGGGAACGCTATCCCAGGTAATGCCAGTCTTTTTTTAGAGGAACTGATTCAATGCCTGTCCTTTAAGCAACTGTTTTGTACTTCCGCTCCGATAATGATATTCTCCCCTGTAATTCACAGGATAGGTATTGGGGCTGACACAAATTTCAATGTATTCTTTTTCATCTTCAGCTAACAAGTTCACATCTACGATGATTCCCAAAATATCCCTTACTTTGTTGGGAATATCTTCCATAAGTTTCTTACTGTCTTGAATGCCAATGACAGTACCATCATCATTTGTACCGATATAAATCTTTCCGCCCTGCGCATTGGCAAATCCACATATCCATTTGAGATATTCATCCCGCCATGATTCTTTCCATTCAATATTCTGACTCTCTGCCATGAAAGCACCTCCAAGTCAAATTGGGTAGACAACATCTACCCAATTCATATCATAACAAAATCTTCTACAAGTCCAAGGGCCAGGCTCTCCTTGTAAAGGAATTGGAATGACATCCCTTACTCCCGGATCTGTCCATTTCCAAAGATCATATATTTCGTGGACGTGAGCGCTTCCAGCCCCATAGGTCCTCTTGCGTGAAGCTTCTGCGTACTGATCCCGATCTCCGCGCCGAAGCCAAACTCGAATCCGTCCGTAAACCGTGTGGAGGCGTTCACATAGACTGCGGCCGCATCCACCTCATCCAGGAATTTCAATGCGTTGTCATAATCCTTTGTGAGGATGGACTCGGAATGCCCGGTATTGTAGCGGTTAATATGAGCGATCGCTTCTTCTGCGGAATCTACGATCTTCACGGAGATCACAGCGTCCAGATACTCGGTTCCCCAGTCCTCTTCCGATGCCGGAAGGATCTCCGGCACGATCGCCCTGGCCCGTTCATCTCCCCGGATCTCTACCTGGCGCGCTCTCAGCCGTTCTGCGATCAGAGGCAGCGCCTCCTTCGCGGCAACCTCATGGATCACCAGGGATTCGCAGGCGTTGCACACGCCCATGCGCTGGGTCTTTGCATTTTCAATGATATCCGCCGCCCTGTCGATATCCGCACTGGCATCTACAAAAATATGGCAGTTCCCTGTGCCCGTCTCGATCACCGGCACGGTGCTGTTCTCCACCACATTCGCGATCAGTCCGGCACCGCCCCGTGGGATCAGAACGTCGATGTAGTCATGCAGCTTCATCATCTCCCCCACCGTTGCCCTGCTGGTGTCTTCCACCAGAAGAATGGCATCCTGGGGCAGATTTTCCTTTTTAAGGCCCGCCCTGATGACCTCCGTGATCGCCAGGTTGGAATGGATGGCATCGCTTCCGCCCCGCAGGATCACAGCGTTTCCGGTCTTGAAGCAGAGACCGAAGGCGTCTGCCGTCACATTGGGACGGGATTCATAGATGATGCCCACCACCCCCAGAGGCACCCGCCTCTTGCCGATCCGCAGGCCGTTTGGACGGTTCTTCATGCTTAAAACCTCCCCGATGGGATCCTCCAGCGCCGCAACCTGTTTCAGTCCCTCGGCCATGTCCCGGATCCGCTGTTCGGTTAGTCTGAGACGGTCGATCAGGGACTGCTTCACCCCTTTTTCTTCCGCTGCCCTTAAGTCCTTTTCATTTTCTTCCAAAAGATATGTGCTCCTGGCACACAGCTCCCCGGCCACCGCCAGGAGTCCTCTGTTCTTTTCCTTTGTCCCCAGCTTCGCGCAGAGCCGTGAGGCATCCTTCGCACGAATTCCCAGTGTCTGAATATAGCTTTCCATTTTCTGCATCCTTCTTTCTTCATGATGAAACAACAGAAAATCACGAAATCTGCAGCCTGTGCTGAAAATTCCGCGGCAGTTTCTGTTTGATGTTACTTTCAGGAATCTGTCAGTTCCGCTTTACGGGCCTTCTTCGACTTCCGCCGAAACTGCGGCCGCTCCGGTGACAGCTCATCCTCCACGGCTTTTCCATGCTCCCTCGACAAAAATAAGGTTCCGATCTTTTTTCCCGCCATAATATCATTGATGGCATATATATTGTCCCCGCTGGTGATCACCATATCCGCCCCGGAACCGGTCACGATCTTGGCCGCGTTGACCTTGGTAGACATCCCTCCGGTCCCGAAATCGCTGGAAGAGCCCTTGGCCATATTCTCCAGCTTTTCATCGATCTTCACTACGGTATGGATAAAGCGGGCATGGGGATTCTGCCTCGGATCGTCCGTATACAGCCCCTCGATATCCGACATCAGGATCAGCAGGTCCGCCTTCACAAGCTCCGCCACATTGGCCGCCAGCGTATCGTTATCCCCGAAGTTTCCATACGCCAGCTCATCCACGGAAATGGCGTCGTTCTCATTGACGATGGGCACTACATTCATGCGGAACAGCTCGTCAAAGGTACGCTTCGCGTTTTTGCGGCATTCCTCATTGGTGACCGATTCCTTCGTCAGCAGGACCTGTGCCGTAAGCTGGCTGTATTCATTAAACAGCTTTTCATAGATCATCATCAGCCTGGCCTGGCCCACCGCCGCGCAGGCCTGCTTGGCCGCCTCCGTATCCGGCCGCTTGTCAAGCCCCAGAGCCGCCCTGCCGACCCCCACTGCGCCGGAAGAGACGACAATCACTTCCTTCCCCTTGTTCCTCAGGTTGATCAGGATCCGCACAAATTTTTCCAGCTTCTCCAGATTGATGTTTCCCGTTTCTTCATACGTGATCGTCGTGGTGCCTACCTTGATCACGATCCGTTTCTTTTGCCGTAAGATTTCTTTTCTGTCCATGATTTCTCCAATGGTTCCTCTATTTTTTCCAACCATGCAGCTGGTATCTTTGATAGACGGCACAGGAAATATACACCCCTGTACCGAACCACCTACCGCGCGTTTTGATAGATTCGGTAGATATCCTCCTGATTCAGCTTCTTCACACAGCCGATGGTCCTGCCGCCGTCGAAGCTGCATTTTCTTGCCAGCTCCCGCAGCTCTTCTTCCGCAGGATCCACCCCAAGCTCTCTCAGGCTGGTGGGCATCTGTATGGAACGATAAAATTCCTCCATCGCCTGAACGCCCTTTTCCGCAGTCTCCATCGCATCTCCGGTGTCTTTTACGCCCATCACCCGCACCGCGAACCGCGCGAACCGGTCCGGCCTTGCGTTCATCACGTATCTTGCCCAACTCCCCCATACGGCAGCCAGACCTGCTCCGTGAGCCACGTCATACATGCCGCCCAGCTCATGCTCCAGCTGGTGGGAAGCCCAGTCTCCTCCATCCGTGCCGCAGCCGGTCAGTCCATTGTGGGACAGGCTTCCCGCCCACATCACTTCCGCTCTCGCTTCGTAATTCCGTGGATCTTCCAGCAGGATCCTGGCATTCTTCATGACCGTACGGATCAGGCATTCGCTGATCCCATCTGTGAGCTCCATGTTCTCCGACTGATTCAGATAACGCTCCATGGTATGCATCATGATATCCACACAGCCGCTTTCGGTCTGGTAAGCCGGCAGCGTCATGGTCAGCTCCGGGTTCATGACCGCAAACCTCGGCCGCGCGAAATCACTGTTGCAGCCCCGTTTGACCCATCCCTCTTCCTTTGTAATGACGGAGGAATTGCTCATCTCGGAACCGGCCGCGGCAATGGTCAGGACCACGCCGAGAGGCAGGCATCCCTGCGGCATCCGTTTCTTGGCATAAAAATCCCACACGTCTCCTTCATTTGCCATACCGTACCCGATGGCCTTCGCAGAGTCAATGACGCTGCCCCCGCCCACCGCAAGGATAAAGTCTACGTTTTCCTTTCGGCACAGACCGATCCCCTCATAGACAAGGGAAAGCCTGGGATTGGGGACCACGCCTCCCAGAGTCACATAATCCACCCCCGTCTCATCCAGAGACCTGCAGATCCGATCCAGCAGACCACTTTTTTTCACGCTGCCGCTTCCGTAGTGGACCAGCACCTTCCGGCATCCGCATTCCCTCACGAGCTGTCCGGTCTGCTGCTCCGTTTCTTTTCCGAATACCACTTTTGTAGGTGTGTAATAATTAAAATTTTCCATTTGTTTCTCTCCTGTTCATTCTCTCTTTCAATATAGAAGTTCCGTCTTCAGCATTTATTTTGAAGAAGCAATCAAGCCTGCCTGCTTCTTCAGACAATTTCCACCTGACACATTTTCATGGCATTCAGCGCCTGCTCATGGCTCTCCCGCGTCACTCCGGCGCAGCAGGAAGCATCCACAGAAACCTGTGTCTCCGGCAGATAAGCCTTCAAAAGCAGTGCATTGGAGATCACACAGATATCCGTACACAGCCCGATCAGAGTAATATCCTCTATAGTCTCCCCGGTATCCTGACGTGCTTTCAGCATCTGTCCCAGCTCCGCACTTCCAAAGGTAGGCTTGTCAATGGGTTCTTCCGTAAGCAGCATCTGAATCTCCGGGTGGATCTCCCACCCGTCTGTCCCCCGGATGCAGTGTCTGACCGGGAGCTTTTTCCCCTCCTGGGTATCCAGGTAATCCTCCTCGTGGGTGTCCCTAGTGGCGATCACCAATCCGTCAAACTCCCGGATCTTTTGGATCACCCGGGGCACGATCCCCACCGCCTCCGGCGTTCCCAGCGCGCCGTCAATAAAATCTTTCTGCATGTCTACCACTACCAGTACCTTCATAATCATCCTCCTCTTCGCCTATGGGCAAGCCGCGCGATTCCTTATTCTCGCTTTATGTCTCCTTTTTTCCAAGCCGGACCTCTTCCATCTTCCTGGCAGTCCCCTCATCCAGCCAGTCAAACAGATAATTTCTGTCATGCCCCGGCCGGTTTAAGTACTCTTTCCGAAGCTCCCGGTTCACAAACTCCACCTCTTCCCGCAGCTCCTTGGCGGAAAGAAGGCTGCATCCCTGTCCCCGGATGATCACCTGCTCCGTGCCGTCCGAGGTAGTAACCGTCACATGATATTTTCTCCCGATCTCATGGGCCGTCTTCTCGATATACTGATCCGCGGTCTCCGCTTCCTTCGTATAGACCACATAAATATTATGGTACCGCTGGACCTCTCCCTGAAATCCTTCCAGCTTATAGGCGTCAAACACCAGGATCACCGTACATTTTTTTATCCCCTGGTAATTGGACAGGATGTCCATCAGCTTTCCTCTGGCCCCGTCGATGTTGATTTCCGCAAGCTCCCGAAGCTCTTCCCACGCAAAAATAATATTGTATCCGTCAACCAGCAGATATTCTTTTCGTTTCTCCGATTTCTTCTCCGCCGTCCTGTCTCTTTGCGTTCCCGGCGCATTTGTTTTCGAACAGGTAAATGTTTTTCCGGCATAAGAAACTTTTTTCTGTGCCTGCGCCGCCCTTCTCCTGGAAGCCTCGGCCATCCGGTCCAGCTCCCTCTCCTCCTCCGGGGACAGAGTATACTCCCTCACCGGCTGCCGTCTGGGAACCACCTCCACCTGCGCTCCTTCGGGCGCTTCTTTTTTCTGCAGTACGCTCTCCAGATGCATATGCTCCTCCACCTGGTCCCATGGTACCACAAATCCGGCTCCATGAGCACAAAAGACGGAGCCTGTCGGATTTTCCAGATCCCGCTCCGGATCGTATCCGATATTCTCGATCACCTCTTCCGCATTGTGGCAGGGCAAATATCCTTTCAAACTGCAGGACAATCTTCCTCTGCCCTTCGTATAGGCGGCCAGCTCGGTCTGGTAATCCCGCATATTCACGACCGGAACCGCACCCTCCAGGACCGCCGTATCCCCATCCTGCTCCGGCGTGCCGAAGGTTCCATGCATCCGCTGAAGATCCGACAGGGCACGTCCCACCGTATCCCGGGGCACCTCCAGCCGGTAATCGTAATACGGCTCCAGTAAAATGCTCTGTGCCTTTTTCAGTCCCTGCCGCACCGCCCGGTAAGTGGCCTGGCGGAAATCCCCGCCCTCCGTATGCTTTAAATGAGCCCGTCCGGACGCCAATGTGATCCGTATATCCGTGATGGCCGAGCCGGTCAGCACGCCCACATGTTCCTTTTCTTCCAGATGGGTCAGGATCAGCCGCTGCCAGTTCCGATCCAGCACATCCTCGCTGCAGGCAGATGTGAACTGCAGGCCGCTCCCCGGCTCTCCCGATTCCAGCAGCAGATGCACCTCCGCATAGTGCCGCAGCGGTTCAAAATGCCCCACGCCTTCCGCCGTATCTGAGATTGTTTCTTTGTATACAATGTTTCCCGCCCCAAATTCCACCGATACATGGAACCGTTCCAGGATCAGGCGCTTCAAGATCTCAATCTGCACTTCCCCCATAAGCTGGGCATGGATCTCTCCCAGAGCTTCATTCCATACGATGTGCAGCAAAGGCTCCTCTTCTTCCAGCTGCCGGAGATGTCTCAGCATCACAGGAACGTCGCAGTCTGGCGGAAGCTGGATCTGGTAGGTCAAAACGGGCTCCAGAACGGGCATTCCCGACTCCGCCTCAATCCCTAAGCCCTCCCCGGGAAATGTTTTCGTCAGCCCGGTCACGGCGCAGACCGTTCCCGCGCGGACCTCCTCTGCAGTCTCAAACTTCGCGCCGGAATAGATGCGGATCTGGTTCACCTTTTCCTCCCAGATGTCTTTTTCGCCCTCTGAGCCGTGGATCTCCGGACGCGCTTCTTTCGCCCTCTTCGCATTCTTTTCCTCGCCGGAAGCGTCTGCCCCTGCCATTCTCCGGTTGGTCAGCAAATCCTTCACCCGCAGCCTGCCTCCCGTAACTTTCAGGTAAGTCAGGCGGTTTCCCTGGTCATCCCTGGATATTTTATAAACCTTTGCGCCGAACGCTTCCGGATAAGACCGGATGGGAGCATATCGAGAAAGTGCTTTTAAAAATGCCTCCACCCCGGACAGCTTCAATGCGGAGCCAAAAAAGCAGGGAAATAATTTTCTTTCTAAGATCAGCTTCCGAATCTCCCTGTCGGATACGGTTCCGGTTTCCAGAAACGCATCCAGTACCGATTCATCACACATGGCGATATTTTCAAAAAATGCTTCCGGGCAGCCGCTGAAATCCACGCAGTTTTCATCCAGCCTCTTTTTCAGCTCCTCCATCAGCTTCGCGGCGTCTGTTCCTTCCTGATCCATCTTATTGACAAACAAAAAGACCGGCACCTGGTATCTGGAAAGCAGGTGCCACAAGGTCTCCGTGTGGCCCTGTACGCCATCCGCCCCGCTGACCACCAGAACCGCCGCGTCCAATACCTGCAGGGTACGTTCCATCTCCGCGGAAAAATCCACATGCCCCGGGGTGTCCAGCAACGTCACCTCCAGATTCTCCACCGGAAAGACCGCCTGCTTGGAGAAGATCGTG
>ERZ808051.153-NODE-153-length-89806-cov-10.735660_pt1 | contig 89806 bp, 74 predicted proteins | sample MGYA00380199_ERZ808051 | MGnify/ENA primary metagenome ERZ808051 (study PRJEB31490, sample SAMN06133391) | mouse gut metagenome | isolation source: J11 | host: mice | place: China: Chengdu | collected 2015-05 ... | reverse complement strand
TTTGCACACAAAATGCTAAAGTGCAAGCATTTTGGCGCACGCTTTTCACTACTTTTATTGACGAGTGAACAGTAACATCGGCTTCTGCGTGATGACAATGCCCTTAGCCGCAAAGCGGTGCACAGGGCGCACGTCAAGCAGGAGCAAAAAAACATGCCCCTGCTCGACGATCATTTATTTTCGCGTATTGATAATGAGCTCACACGCCTCTAATCCCGGCGAAGTCGCACGCACGATGATCTCACCGCACTCCCCGTCAGACTGGATCAGCGCCAGGATCAGCCCGGAGAAGGCATGCCTGCTGGAAGCTTTGTCGTTTTCCCTGCAGCCCGGATCGCCGTTTCCAAGTCCCAGCAGTGCCCCCGCACCTGTGACGTCAAAGGTGACAGCATTGTCCGCATCCGGCACGATGGTTCCGTCATCATCTACAATAGATACCTTCACACACGCGACATCCGCTCCGTCCGCCCGGATCATCTGTCGGTTTGCTTTCATACAGATCGCCGCTGCCTTCCCCGCTGTCCTCCGGACATCGGTCGCCGCCTGCTCCCCTCCGCAGTAACCGACTGCTGCCAATTCGCCTGCCTGATATGGCACTTCGTACTCGATCCAATCGTCTTCCAACGGCTTTCTGCCCAATGATGTCCCGTTCAGGATCAGCTCTGCCTCCTCACAGTTCGTATACAGCCGCACTGTCTTCTTCTCGCCCTCCTCCTTCCATGTCCAGTGAGGCATGATGTGGATCAGCGGGGTATCTTTCATGCGCGCCTCATAATAATAACAGTCATCCTTTGGAAAACCGCATGTATCCATGATCCCAAAGTTAGAACTGACTTGATATTCTTTCAGCGGTGTCGTTTCCCCTCTGTAATCAAATCCTGTCCAGATAAAAAATCCTCCTGTTTCCGGGTGTTCCTGATAAAATCTCCATGTCTGCCACGGGCGCGCGGTTCCGCCTGCATGCGGTCCGCCCTCCCCGCCCATCATGACATAACGGGTCCCATAGCTGGAGCAGTGTCCCCGCTCCTTGTTATCCTCATAAATGCCCCTGGTCGTATACCAGGAAGCGCTCTCTGTGCTCAGAAACTTCATCTCGGGGTATTTCACTGACAGATTGTGAATCTGGTTATTATTCAGGGACGACTCCGCATAGTTCATGCCAAACACGTCATAAATCTCCATACCATATTTTGCTGCCATCTCCCCGGACAAAAATGCCTCCGCCGACAAGAACAGTCGGCTGTCATCGAGATTCCTGGCAAAAGGAAGCATCTTGTCCAAAATCCTCAGCGCCTGATAGCTTCCTGCAAAGATCTCCTCATTGGCCATACTCCACGCAAACACACAGGGGTGGTTTCTGGAGCTCTTGATCAGTTCCTCCAGATCTTCCATTCGATGTCTGCTTGTCTCTATGATCCTGTTTTCATTCATCACCAGGATCCCGATCCGGTCGCAGGCGTCCAGCAGCTCCAGCGTCGCAGGATTGTGCGAGGAGCGGAACGCGTTGAATCCGATCTCCCGGATCCTCTGGATCTTGTAATCCTGGAGCGCATCCGGTATCGCCGCGCCCACCCCGGCAAAATCCTGATGGAAACAGGTTCCGTACAAGGGTGTCTTCACACCGTTCAGCACCAGTCCCTCAGAGGTATATTCGATGCTGCGGATCCCAAAGGTTGTCCTGTAGCAGTCCACCAGCCTTTCTTCCACAAATACTTCCGTGATCGCTGTATAAAGGCATGGATTCCCACAGTCCCAGAGCTGGGCATCCGTCACATTAAGCCGGCACTTTTGAACGTTTTTTCCGTATGCGGACAGCAGCCCCGCTGTCCTTTTCTCTCCGATCTCCTGCCCGTCAGGATCCGTAATGGTCGTGCATGTACTGTATGCTGTCCCCGCAGATGTCTCGTTGCAGACCGTGATCTCAACCTCCAGAACCGCGTCCTTTCCTGTCACGATCGGTTTTACAAACACTCCCCAGCGGTCTACGTGGATGTTTTCGTAGATCGTGAGCCATGTGTGGCGGTAGATGCCGCCGCCCTCATACCACCAGCCCTCATTTCCGTTTGTCGTATCGCAGCGGACTAAAATAACGTTGTCACCTTCCTGGGCGCCGTATTTTGTGAGTTCCGTCACATCAAACTGAAACCCCGTGTAGCCTGAATAGTGATCCCCGATAAAGCATCCATTGTACCAGAAGGATGCGTTGCGCATCACACCATCAAATTCCAGCACGACCCGCTTACCCAAAACATCTCTGGGAACCCGAAAGGTCTTGCGGTAGTACGCGATGCCGTTCGGAATATATCCCTGCGACCAGTCCGCTGCATCGTCCGTGACGCCGATCTCCACCCGGAAATCGTGCGGGAGATGCACGCTCTTCCAGTTTTTGATCGACTTGGCTGTCTCCGGAAGCTTCCCCATCAGCATGCTGCCCGCGTCTATATCGTCCTTGACTTCCTCCCCTACCGGCAGGATGTCACGCAGGGCTCTCAACATGTTTCCCGCTCCCGCAAAAGGTTCAAACCGCTCTCCATCCACCGCATTTGTGATCCCTGCGAGCATCCCGCTCTTTGCATATGTCTTTGGGATCGGTCCCACTTCGCCCACATAATACATCCAGTTTGTGTCAAAATTCTGCTTACTTCTCATAGCTTCCTCCCTCTAATGTTTCCGCTCGTTTTCTGCGCTCTTCCAACTCCGCGACGATCTTTTTATGTTCTTTGTCTGTAAATCTGTTAAACAGCATCGGTATTATAGAAATCATTCCCAACACAGCAGCAAACAGTGTAAAGGCTCCGTGGATCATACTCTGTGTCTCGCTTGTCACCTGATTGGGAACATAATTTGCCGTTTCCAGCACGATTCCGATCACACCGGCGCTCAGTGCCATGCCAATCTTGGCTGACAATGTCTGCGTGGAGCTGATCAGCCCTTCCTGCCGGCTCCCGAATTTCCACTCCGCATACTCGATGGTATTTGTCAGCATCGTGGATGACACGACTGTAGACATTCCAAGCGGAACGCTTGTAAGTGCGTATAACACCATTGCCAGCGGGACATTCCCGAACCCGACAAAGAAAAATATGACATCTACCGTGATCCCAAATACTTTTGCGCCTATAAACACGGACTTAGAATCAAACCTTTTGGCGAATGCCGGCGCTATCATCAAGCCGACCACCATTCCCGGCAGAAACAGCAGGCTAAAGATCGGAATCAGGCTCTCGGAACCGATGCAGTCTTTGACATAGTAGATCACCATTCCCTGTTTCAGCATCGTTGCGATATTGCCGATCAGTCCACAGCTCAGCAGCAGCAGCAGGGGTTTATTCTGCACGATCGCCTTCACCGAGCTTCGAAGCGTGATCTTCTGGTTCGGCACCGGCTGAACGTGTTCCCGGATATTTGCAAACCCAATGATGTAAAAAACTGCCCCCAGAATCCCTACCGTCAGCGCGGTCAGCATATACCCCTTCGCCTTATCCCCCTGTCCCAGCACCGAGATCAGCGGAATCGCCATCACGCCAAGCACGGTGGACGCCAGCGTGGTGGTCATGCGGGAAAGGCTGATGATCCTGGAGCGTTTCGGCACATCGGAAGACATCGCCGCCGGCATCGTCCAATACGGCACATCAACTGCCGTAAACGCCATGCTCATCATCACATACGTCACACCCGCGTAGGCGACCTTTAACGCCGGAGACAGATCCGGTGTGCTGAAATTCAGAACCAGAAAGATTACTATGATCGGTGACATGAACAAAAGCCACGGTCTGTAACGCCCCCACTTTGTTCTCGTGTGGTCTGCAATGGTCCCCATCATCGGGTCATTCACACCGTCCCACACTCTGGTCAGCAGCATGATGATACTGGCTGCCCCAGCCGATATACCGAAAATATCGGTATAAAATACCAGCATATAGCTGCTCCACAGACCAAAGATGAGATTCTGTCCGAATCCTGCAATGGCATGCCCAAACATTTCTCTGCCTGTGACTTCCCCGTCGACAACCTGCGACATGATCGCATTTTTTCCTACAAGTTTCATAAGCTTCCTCCTGTCTTTTATTTTCTTATGCTTCTATTTTTACATGAAATACGACTAAATATAATGTCTCAGACACGACAACTTCCGCATTTGAGTGACGCATTCAGACATTTCATTCACTCGCCATGCGCCGCATCGCGCACAAAAATACAGCGCAGCCGGCAGTGGATGAACCACTGCCGGCTGCGCTGTACGATATAGGACAGCCCCAAAACTGTATTCAGGCTCTATGTCCGTGCACTCTCTTGTACTCACCCGGAAGAATGCCGAACTCGTCCTTGAACATTCCATAGAAATGCGTATGGTTCTTAAATCCCACACATTCGATCACATCCGCCACACTCATATCCGTTTCGATCAGAAGTCTCTTTGCCTTGTGGAGCAATATTTTCTGACAGTACCTGCCAATAGGATAACCTGTAAACTTTTTGACGATTCTGTTCAGGTAGTCTCCGCTGTAATTCAGTTCGCTGGACAATCCCTGTCGTCCGTACTTTCCCGGATTTTCTTCCACAAGGCTCTTGATCTGCTCGAACAGCTGCTCCTCGACCGTGGACGCCAGCGTGATATACAAGATGCGGTGGTATTCCTGATCCTGCAGCTCAAAAAACAGGCGCTCCACAAGCCCGTGAAAAATGTGCAGATACCCTGGCGATTTCTCCATCAGTTCTTTTACCATCTGTTCCAGGAGTTCAAAAATATTCTGAACCCCCGCTTCCACCTCCGCAGATACATGCAGATAATCTTTCTTATATGTAGACGTCTCTGTCAGATTCGCTGTCAGGAACCTGTATATGGTTCCTGACGCCTTTCTGACATTTCCCAATATTTTCCCGACATATTCCTTCGAGAGACACAGATACACGACAAAGAAATCGTTCCCGGCAATCTCACAATGTTTCGTATTGCGGTTGATGAAACATCCTTCTCCCTTTTTGTACAGATAAGTATTGTTCTCAATCTGCTGCTCCACCGAGCCCTCCAGCACATACATGAATTCATAATAATCATGTTGATGCATTTTGATGCCCCACTCATCCGGAAATATCATGTTCCCATCGATGCTGTCCCCGCTCGTGTCCCGCCCTGTCACAAACCGCTTTTCTCCGCCGATTCCGCCGAAACGGATATTCCGTTTTTTTCCGTACTGGCCGCCGGACATTACATTGATGCAAAAGGGGGCATTCAGATATCTCATGTGATCCTTTCTGAGCATATCAGAATATCCCTCCTGTTCAACTTCCGGCTCAATATTCAGTTTGTCACTCAAAGCACACCATGGGAATATGAACATATTTCAATCACCTGCACAATAGTTTTCCCTATTATCGCATAGCTGCAAACCCTATGTCAACCCATTGTGCTACCCAGCCAGAAATTGGAATTACCTCGTATAAAAGTCATGTCCCCCATAAGAAAAAAGAAATGTGAGGTTGCTGTCAAACCACTCCGCATTTTCGGGCGAAGCCAATTTCCTCGCCATAAAAAACAGCGCGCCGTTTGACACGTCCTCCCCTTTCAGGGCACTGTATACCACATCTCTCGTCTCCTCCGATATCTTCACCTGATTGATAAATCCGTTTGATACCGGCGAAAACTGTGTCACGTTCTTTGCCTTCTGATACACTACGTCAGTCACATTATTCGGAAATCTCTTGTTCCTGACACGGTTGATCACAACATTTGCCACCAGAAGCTTTCCTTTTCTATCCTCGCCGCCCGCCTCAGCCTCCACGATCCTCATGAGCGTCTCCAGATCCTTCTCTGAGACATCGATGCAGAAACGCTGCTCCATCGTCTCATAAGAGATGATGCGCTCCACGGATTCCAGCCTCGCAAGCTCCACACACTCCGTCTCCACAGTCACGGTCTCCCGGCTGTCGACACTCCCCGCCTGCACTTCATACTGTTTTGAGAAGATCAGCAGACCCGTACAGACAGTGTATGCGATGAATAAAAGGATATTGCTTTTTGAATACATAATCTGTTATTCTTTCCTTTCTGATCAGAAATGGCAGTACGCCTGACAGCGCACCAGTCCATTTCCCTGCCATTCAAATAACACAAGTCTTCACATTTTAGTCTATTCGCTTGTCCTGCAAAAAATACTTAAAACTTTCTAAATTAAGAATTTATGTGATATCGTCCGATTGCGGCTTTGATCGATCATGTGCTATAATCCATTATGACCGCATGGCGATCGCATAATACTCACATGATGACCGCATGGTGATTGCATAATACTCTCATAATACTCGCATAATACTCGCACAATACTTGCATAAAAGAAACCGGAGGGGACACATATGATTCAGACTGCCGTCTGCGACGACGAACCATTTTACAGGGAAAAGATATCCTCCCTTGTAAAACAGTATTTTGAAAAACACGATCTGGACTACGCGATCCATCTCTATCCGTCAGGAGAAGCATTCTTAGCCCGGCATGAAAACACGGTCAAATACGATGTTGTCTTCATGGACATCAGCATGCAGGCGCTCGACGGGATCCAGACAGCAGCCCGGATCCGTGCCTACCACAGTGACACACAGCTCGTGTTCGTGACCGCCTTTATCGACTATGCGCTGGAGGGCTACAAGTTCAACGCGGTGCGGTACATCATGAAAGACACACTGGACAGCGCGATCCCCGAGTGCATGGACGCGATCCTGCAGAAAATGCGACTGGCGCAGGTCACGTTTCCCTTCATGGACGGGGAGGCAACGCTCTACACGGACAATATCCTCTACATCGAAAGCCGGAAACACAAGTCTTTTTTCTATTATATGCAGTCGGGCGCTGCCAGTCCCACTGCTTCCCGATCGGGCGCCGCGACGTATCAGATCTATGAGAAACTGGACTCGATCGAACAGAAACTTTCCGATCACGGATTCCTGCGGATCCACAAAAGCTATCTTGTCAACATGAAGCATATCCGCAGACTTGGAAACTATACGGCGTTTCTCGACACCGGCGCGGAACTGCCCATCCCGCGTCTGCGGTATCAGACTGTCAAGGAGCAATTTGTCGCTTACAAGGGCATTTTATAGACACTTTGCGAAATAGCCTGGAGGACTTTTATGGAAACTATATTGCGATGCCTGATCCTGTCCCTCATGTCGGCAGCCAGCTGTCAGTTGTTCTTTGAGACGATCGTGCCGTGCAGGAGCTGGGGAAAGTACCACTGGCTCACATACACGGCGATCCCTGCTTTCACCGCGGGCAGCATGTTTATCGCCCTCACCCCGATCCCGCCTTATATCCTGCAGCCTGTCCGACTGATCCTTGTCACCGCGGTGATCGCGCAGATTTATTTTCAGATGCCGCTCACGAGGAATCTGATCTTATCCGTTTTGTACTGTGTCATCTACTGGAGCATATCGACCGCAGTCATAACTGCATTTTACTTCTTTGTGGATTTCAGGGCGGTCGACGAACCGCTCTGGCAGTCCGTCGAGAACCTGACCGAAACCGTCATCTTACTTTTGATGATGCTCTTTCACTATCGCTATAAGAACCGCCTTCGCAGCCTGAACGACTATCACGGAACCAGGCTCCGCCTTCTCCCGCTCCTGTATCTGATCATCCTCGTCGCATTCAATATGCTCTCGCCGGAGGAGACAGCCGCAAATAAATTCGCTACCCTTGCCACGGTCTCAAGTTTTGCCGCGCTGGGCATCGTTCTCTTCTATTTCACGATGCGCATGCTGGAAAAGGAGGCGGCACTGCACAGGCTGCAGCTCGGTGCGGAGCGCGCGCGGAGCCAGATCGATATGTTTCACACGATGCAGCGGCATTACGACCAGCAGAGACATTTCCTGCACGATTACAAGAACCAGCTAAACTGCATACAGGGACTGATCGACTGCGGACAGATCACAGAGGCTTCCGCATATATCGCCCGCATGACAGGCAGTATGCGAACACAGTTTGGCGATATCAACACCAACCACGCTGTCGTAAATATCATTCTGAACCAGAAATACCAGACCGCCCGCAGTCTGGGACTTGCGATGACCTTTGTCATCAATGACCTGTCCGGGCTGACGATGCTCGAGGAGGATCTGGTCACGCTGCTGACCAATCTGCTTGACAATGCGATCGAGGCTTGCGAAGAATCGGCCGGCAAAGATCCGGCTGTCAGCACGGTGATCCAGTTCAAGATGATCCTGGAAGACAGCCAGCTTGTCCTCGCTGTCCGCAACCCGGTGATCCAGCCTGTCCCGATCAGGGGCAGCACGATCTCCACCAGCAAGAAGGATCCCGCACACCACGGCATCGGACTGTCCAACGTGGACCTTGTCGTCAGAAAATACGGTGGAACCAGCAGTCTGAAATGCGAGGATGGGTGGTTTTCCTTCTCTGCCCTCTTTCCGTTATGACCGCTGTCCCGCACCGCCTTTTTTTGTCGTCCAGGCGCCGATTCGTGCCGGGAGAGTTGTCATGCTCCTTTTGGCAAAATATAATAAGTACGTAACAGCTATTATATTTTATCACCGGAAGGAGACGATATTATGAGAACGGTAAAAAGCAGAGCCATCGCATTTTTAGTGAGCGCCGCACTGATCCTATGCGGGTGCGGCAGTGCAGAGACAACTTTATCCCCGGATACGCCGCAGGAGGCTGTGGAGTACACCTTAGAGAGCATCCGGACACTGGACATGACGACACTCAACAACTGCACGGACAATTTCGTGCAGACTTATCACAACTGGATCGGCATCCCGATCGAGAGCGAGTACCGCGCCTTCAATGAACTTCTGCAGCCCCAATCCAAAAACAGCAGCAGATACAAAACCGCATACAGGCTGGATCAAAAAATGACGGAACGGCTGACCTGGGAGATCACAGAAGTGCGTGAAGACAGCAGCAGTAACACGGCAGAGATCGATCTGATGATCACCAACATCAATATGCAAAAAGTCATGGAGCGCTACGAGATCCAGCTGATCGAAGCGATGCTGTCTGATCCGGGAACCGGCATCACACAGATGATCCGCGATACTGTCAATGCTAAGGACATACTGATCTCCCTCATAGAGGAACTGGACGACAGCGATATTGTCACGACTCCTGTCACCGCCTCAGCCTATCGGGAGAACGGGCAGTGGAAGATCCACATGAGCCGGGACTTCATCAATGCCTTTTCCGGAAATATGTTTGCGGATAATGACTCCGAAGAGATCATCCGCCTGGAGGAACAGCTCGACGACATGGCGAACGAATGGGCGGATGCCTTTGAGGAGCGTATGGACAAATGGGCAGAGCGTTTCGAGAAAAATTTTGATCGTTGGATGGGTGAACCTTGACAAACAGCCGGTATGCACATACAATATCTTTATTGTGGTATGGAGATCTTTCCATTCCACCGGATGAAACATTTATGGACTGTTCTGATGCAGTTTAAGGGGTTTTTGACAATGAAAGGCGTATTTACCGCACAAAAAAAAGATGGCACGGTGTACTACCGTGCCTCCATCACCTACCGGAAAAAACATATCAGTCTGGGCAGCTTTGACACCATGGCTGCCGCGAACGCCGCATACACCGAGGCTGACAGGCTCCTGAACAGGGACAGGCTGACGATCAGCCAGTACCGGGACACCTCACCGCTTCCCTTCGAGAAATGGGTGATCCTCATCAATTTCCTCGACAACGGCATCTATTTTGGCACACCGATCTATGCGCGCCCCAAGTTCTTCTACTACTATCTGTCACCTGTAGATGTTCTCAAATTCGACATTGACGACCTGTTTTATTACGCCAAGCGCAAGATCATGAAGCGCAGCGGGCATTTGTTTGTCGCCGATTACGGTATGCAGGTAAATATCCTGAACCGCTATGGCATCCGGAGTTTTGCCGTCGCCGGAAAAGATTATCTCTTTCTCAATGACGACGACACTGATTTCCGGCATGAAAACCTTGCGATCATAAACCGCTACCAGGGCGTCTCCGAGGTCTTTTACAAAGGAAAAAAGAGATACCGGGCACGCATCAACGTTCCCGGTTACTACGTGATCGGGCATTATCACAGCGAGATCGACGCCGCCATCGCCTACAACAAGGCAATCGACGTCCTGAAAAAAAGAGGTGTGCAGAAAAACTACACACCCAATTATATCGACGGGCTATCCCCGTCGCTGTACGCGGACATCTACTCCCACCTCAAAATATCGGACAAGATCATGAATTACGGCATGATCGAATAGAAAAAGAGCACGCCCTGTGCTCTTTTATTTTGCATAATCCTTGAAGCTCATGATCAACGCGGCATCCCCTGTGATCCCTTTGATGCTCGCGTCGGAATCATACTGCCACATGCCAAACGCGTACGGATATTCCGGCTCATCGCTGTCCTGCGCAAACCACACATCATAATCCTGCAGCTCCTCCATGTCCACCATGGTCAGAAGCCACTCTTTGTCACCGTAGATCATAGGATGATAGCCCGCATCCTCCACCCTGTCCATAAAGGCTTTTGCCACCTGTGTCCGGTCTGCCATGTCGAGCGCTTCGATCCGCGCCATATCCTCATCCACGTTCTCCATGACAAACGCCACCGGATATTTCACGCTGTAGCCCGATATCGCGTCGAGCAGTTCGTCCGCTTCCTCCCGCGCCTCAGACTTGCTGACTGCCTGTGAACAGAAGTAGACACCAATGTCAAGTCCCGCCTTTTTTGCCGCCTTGAGATTGTCCTGGAAATTCGCGTCAGAGACGATATTGCCGCTGCTGTACCCTCTGGCGCCAGCCTTGAGCATCACAAAGTCACAGCCCGCGCTCTTTAACTTGCCAAAATCGACATCCCCCTGGTTCGCCGAGATGTCAACGCCGCATTTCGATACAGGCTTGCCGTCCTCATAATAGTTCATGAACGGTTTCTGGTAAGTAAGCTTTGAAAAATCATACTTATTTCGAGGAATATCCTCATTGATATCCACCCACTCCTTGGTGCCGTCCGCATGCCTCACCTGGATGCGCGTCTCTTTATCCTCGTCCTCGTCTTCCTCCTCATCATCCTCGTCCGCATCCTTTTCCTTGTCCGTCTTGTCTTTGTCGCTCTCGCTCTTCTTATCCCCGTTGACATCTTCCTTGGTCGTCATGTCATAAACAGAGGTCTTTCCGTTTGTCAGTTCATCGGCTGTCGTGGATTTGTCCGAACTGTTCGACGAGCCGTCTATCACCGTCTCGCCTGTGGTCTGGTTCGTCACCGTTCCATTATTTTTGCCCGAGGTGGAATTGTTCTTTTCGCGTCCGGTGTCAGGAAGTGTCCAGATGTCCAGATCGTTCGCCGTCAACTTGCTCTCCTCGATCACACGATTCGACGCGTTCGCCTCCTGCCTCTGGGTCGCCTCTGCCTCCTTTGCCTCTTTCTGGGCTACCGCCGCGGCATAGCCGCTGCCATCCGACTTGGACTTCGACTGGTTTGCCCAGAATACCAGCGCCGTCACCCCCAGAATGACCGTCGACATGATCAGCGCCATATACACATAGGTTATCTTGGAGCCGGAACCATGCTCCTCCTCATAATAATCATCGTGCTGTTTCATATGATAAATCCTCCGTTTCTGTCCCAAATTCTATAATGGCAGATTCAGGAATGTTATGATGTGCCCTGCACAGCTTTACATAACAAATTTACAAGCTATATTATATAGCATTTCTAAAACAATTTCAATTATTTTCTGATTCTTTCACAAATTTTATAATATACTAATAAATTTCAATGTAGAAATGCGGATGGTTTTGTAGTAAAATCTGTGTAAGCGTAGTAAAATAGTAAAATGAAAACAGTAATGATAGTACTTGAATCTTTCAAATAAAACACCGAGGTACACATTTTTATGAAAAAACGATACTGCCTGATCCTTCTGCTGACCACTGCATTATCCGGCTGTTCCGGAAAAAGTTCCCAGACCCCTGTCTCCCGGACAGGCTTTGCTTTCGATACAGTCGTGACCGTCACGATCTACGACGCCGGAAAAGCAGACGTGCTCGACGAATGCCTCGCCCTCTGCGAGCGGTACGAATCCCTTTTCAGCGCCACGCTCGAGGGCTCCGAGGTGTGGGCTGTCAACCATGCCGGCAAAGAGGGAACGGCAGTCTCCTACGAGACGGCATCGCTGATCCAGTCCGCGCTGTATTACTGCGATCTGAGCCAGGGCGTGCTCGATCTCACGCTCCGCCCGGTCGCGGAGGAATGGGACATCGCCGGGCAGATGAAACAGGCAGACGCGCTTGCGGACCACGACTATTATATCCCCTCCGAGCAGACGCTCTCAGCGCTTTTAGAACATGTCGATTACAGGAATGTCATCATCACAGACGCAGACGGGACTGCGATCGGATATCAGGATGTGCTCTCCGAGGACGACAGCTATTTTGTCACTCTAACGGACACGCAGAGCGCCATCGACCTCGGTTTTATCGCCAAGGGCTACATCGCGGACTGCCTGAGGGCATATCTGTTGTCGGAAGGCATAGAGGACGGCATCATCAGTCTGGGCGGCAATGTGCTGCTCATGGGCAGCAAACCTGACGGCTCACCCTTCAACGTCGGTATACAGAAACCCTTTGGCGCCGCAAACGAGATCATCACCACGATCCAGGAACGTGACACTTCTGTCGTCTCTTCCGGCTGTTATGAGCGCTATTTTATGAATGACGAAACTGAAAAAGACAGGACGATCTATCATCACATCTTTGATGCGACAACAGGTTATCCTGTCCAAAATGACCTTCTCGGCGTCACGATCCTCTCCGAGTCCTCCATGGAGGGAGATGCGCTCAGCACCTACTGCTATCTCCTCGGCCTGGAAAAAGGTCTGGAATATGTCCGCAGCCTTGAAAATGTCGATGCACTGTTTGTCACGAAGGATTACGAAGTCATCTCCTCGTCGTAAAGTCTTTATCTCGTACATAAAATCATCCACAAACATACACGGATCCTATCTCATCCGATATGGAAGATGCGCTCCGTATTGTTCCTTGCATGTTCTGCCAAAGTCTCCTCGGAAACTTTCATGTAATTTGCGAGCTCGCGCGCGACATACACGATATTCTGCGGCGTGTTTGTCCTGTCGAGTCCCGGCACATTCCGCGGCGTCAGATACGGTGCATCCGTCTCGATCAGTATGCGGTCCAGCGGGATCATATGCACCGCCTCGCGCAGCTCCTTCGCGCGCCGGTCGTCACAGATCCAGCCTGTGATGCCGATGAAAAATCCCATGGAGAGATACTGGTCCAGCGCTCTTCTGTCCCCGGTAAAGCAGTGAACTACAGATTTTTGGCAGATATCCTGGTGTTTCTTGAACCTTTTGACAAAATCCTCCGCGGCACTGCGCTCATGCAAAAACAAAGGCTTGCCCAGCTTTTCAGCGAGAACGATATGTTTCTCGAGACATCTGATCTGGTTCTCCTTTGTCGAGAACATCCTGTCATAATCCAGACCACACTCACCGACCGCAACAATTTTTTCGTTCTCGGAAACGATTCTTTCAATCCTTGCAAAATCTTCCTGCATCGCCCTGTCCGCATTGTGCGGGTGGATCCCCGCTGTACCGTATGCGTCATGCGTCCTCACGAACTTGTCGATCTTCTCGTTCTCCTTGGGATCTGTTCCTGTCAGAATGCAGCACACCCCTTGATCCATGGCATCCCGAACGATCTTCTCCGGATCAGGAAACTGCCTGCAGAACAGATTTAATCCGATATCATAATACTGTATCATTCCGCGCACCTCTTTCTGGTCTGTCATTACCTCTACTACATAATTTTAGAACAAACTACTCTCCTTGTATTCATTCCTGCCAATGTCCACCGATCCGCACTATAATAATATTGTGTCCCTCTATCTCGTCACGTCCCCAACAAAAATAAATTCTCTTGTCTGTTCTCTTTTTATAGAGTTTTGTATGAGGATTACAAGTCAGCTGATATCTTTGATCCTTATAGTTTATCTCTTTGTTAAACCTTTTTTCCTCATTTGATCCCTTTCCGGAACAAACCAGATCATAGCCCGAACTCAGTTCCAGCAGCACTTCCCGCTCATTTTTGTTGTGATAATCATACAGTTTCTTCCCGACATCATTCAATATTATCAAATGCCTTGTCAATTCTTCGATCACATCGCTGCACTTGCCAAGCTCATCAACAAACTTAAATGCCTCTTCATGAAAAACAAGATGTGGAAAACAATCTCTCACCCTATTCTCATAATCGTTGTAATCGTTTACTTTTAATCTTCCGTGATATTGCTGTAACATTTTGAGGGCAATATATAGAAATCTAACTTCCACATCTTCTTATCTCCAGTAATTCTCTCAAATCCTGTCTTTTTTGATCAAAAAAACCTTCTGGCCATCCTTCAAGTTCTCCATTGTCCATTATTTCAATGCGATTACACATACTGGTATTTTCTTTCTTTTCAAAAAATAGAACTTGTGCATCCGAACACATTGTTTCTCTGGCAGCCTGAATCCGGCATCCGTCTACAATATGCTCGCTATGTGTTTCCAATATGATTTGTACTCCGTTTGCCGCAACAAGCGCCAAAAACTTTCCTAGCCGCGACTGACTCAATGGGTGCAAATGAGCCTCTGGGTTTTCGATTATCAATATTGAATTTGTTATAACACTTGCTGCCAATGCCTGCACAATTATCGGCAATACGTATGTAATACCAAATCCTGTCGCAACTGGCAGATGAAATTCTCCTTGATTCTGCATCTTTAATGTAGTGATATTTCTTTCAATATCCACACTGTACTGTAATTTTGTTTGCGGTATGACAAAATTCAGCCATTCTTCACAATTTGCAGAAAATCGATCAATTGCCGCTATTCTCAGATCCTTCGGAAGTTTAAAATGTCCGCTCAATTTTTGAAATTTGTCCATTTCACTTAGTATATATCCCGTGTTTTCTCCTGTATTTCCAACCGAAAACGGTACAATATCCTGAATCACAGACACGATTCTAGGTCCCTGCCGCTCTGCGTTTAAGAAAAAAAGACGCAATTTATCCAAATTGCAGTCATGCGTTTTCCTCTCCACGATCTCCTCATAGTTGATAATGTTAAAATATATTTCTTCATTGTCTTTCGGAAGCCCTAAAACCAATCGATTCGCAATTCCATCTGTAAACAGCCCGATCTCAATATCTTTTTCTTCCAGATCCTCTGAAACGATACTGATTGGAATCCCTAGATTAACACCGAAAACTTTATTTGTATTCACCTGCTTTTTCTCACAGTTTTCCCAACTCTTGAATGCCAATAATATCGACTGTACCAGACTGGATTTCCCTGCCGCATTACTTCCGGTCAATATATTCAGACGCTTGAGTTCCATTTCAAAATGATTATGACACTTAAAATTCTTTAACAGGATCTTTTCTATTCTCATCCCAGGCATTCTTCCAGCACCTTTCTTGAATATTCAAAATTTGCATATACATTTCTCCGATCACCAGTTCCAACAGTAATCGAATTTACATAATGATGATTTTCCAAGGCATTCGCTAAGGTCTGCAGTATTTTTTTTTGCTGTGCTTCAATATCGATATCATCGTATTTAGAATCCATCAATAAAACAGAAAATGACGAAAACAATGATTTATTGATATAATCCATATTCCTGTTTACCGTACTTCCATCACAATAGATCTTTGAAAAAGCATATTTTCCGAATGCTTCCCAAGATCTCCTCATAGCCAGATCAAACTTCTGAAACAAGACCTCTCTGTTTTCCGGTTTCATTTTATTCAAATTTTCAATAGCGTCGTCAAGCATTGTTGCTATATTGGAATAATCATAGTGCAAAATATTCTTCTCATAATCATATGCTTTATAAAAAGCATAAAACCGCAGAACAAGTTCCTGCGAATCCATTCGGTCATCACATACTCTTCCCCTGGTTGCACTGAGATAATTATGATTGCACGTGCTTTTTACCAGGAAATCACGTACTTCCTGCTTACAGATTGCATTTCTCATTTCTTGTGGGTTTAAATTCATTCCTCCCGTATTTACACGCCGAAATATATCGTATATTACATTTTTGGGTGATCTGGCATCAAGAATATTGACAGCGATCTGCGTCCTGTAAATCCTCTGGATATATTTTGTATCCAGATCTTCAAATTTCTTTTTATTGTAATCACTTCCCAAATATTCCAGACCTGTAAGGCGGAATTCTCCATTGACAAATTCCTTTATTGTTGTAAGTCTTTGTTGACCATCAATGACCTGATACTTTCCATCCTCATTTTCATAGAAATAAAATGCCGGGATCGGAATGCGGAGCATTAGCGATTCAATCAATAAAGATTTTCTCTTATTGTCTTTCCACACACGCCGCCTTTGATATCCCGGATTTAACTCGATCAGATTCTGTTCCATCAACTCCAACATATATTTTATGGAGAGCATTTGCTGATCCACCCTGATCTTCTCCGCGTCAAAGGGTTGTTCTGCCTCCTCTCCGCTCTCCTCGCCGATACACTCTGCTTCATACTCCACACCAGCGTACTCAGCTTTTTTCTTTTCAATCTCGATTTCCAGATCATCGTTTTCCTGTATTATTGTCATTATATCCACCTCTATCTTTTTCGTCTACGCATTCACAGATCATATCCACTGTGTCGGAAAAACTGATACTCTTTGTGTGATCAGAAGTCCTTTACCGTCTCAAATGATGAAAGTTGTTACTGACAGTATAACACGACCGCTCCGAAAATTGAACTGTTTTTGTCAATATAAACGGCTGACTGAACTGATCTACCACCTGTACTCCGCGATCTCGTCCAGCCGCTTTCTCGGTCGCTGCGGTGGTTTTTCGTCCGCAAATCCCACCGCGACCGCTCCGACCAACTGATCGTCTGTATTCAGATACGCAGCCAATTCCTGATATGCAAAACAAGTGTTGGCGATCCACAATGTCCCTAATCCCAACTCCTCTGCCGCCAGAAGCATATTTTCTACTGACGCCCCAATAGACAGGCTGTCACATATCTCGGAGATCCGCTCATCGTTGTCAACAGGCAGAAATGGGGACTTCGCATTGATGTTCAATATCACAATGACGATCGGCGCTTCCTGCATGATCCTCAGTGTATTTTTCGCATCGGGTATGCCGAACTGCGATCCGGGCAGATCGGTTCTGCCCTGTTCCTCCCGCTCTAATCCGGAGTGCATCGCCCTGAGCAGTTCTTTTTTATACATGCCGCCGCAGACGACATATTTCCACGGCTGTCTGTTTTTGGCTGAGGGCGCCATCCTGCCCGCATTTAAGATTTCTTCAATAAACGCGCGGGGCACACTTTGATCCTGGTATTTTCTTATGCTCCTTCGCTCATAAATTGAGCGGATCCTCTCATCCATATCCGAATCCTCTCTTTATTTTTCATTCGCATTGCTGTCCTGCATAAGCGAGTATTATTGCCTGTGTGCAAACGCGCCCCGTGCCCCGCCTTGCGGCTTGTTCCTTTACGCGGGGCTGTGCATAAAAACCACAGAAATAGCACACCCACGCTATTTCTGAGGCTCCTCTTGCTGAACTATTTCCTCCATGCCGCATCAAAACCTACACGATCACCTTCTTCGGGCACTTCTCCTTGCACGCGCCGCAGCCGGTGCACTTGCTCTGGTCAATGTGTGCGTGGAAATCCGTCACGGTCACTGCGCCCGAAGGACACACCTTCACGCAGAGACTGCAGCCGATACACCCGGTCTGGCAGGCTTTCATGGTGACAGGTCCTTTGTCCCTGGAACTGCACGCCACCACTGCCTTTGCGTCATACGGTATCAGTTCGATCAGCTGTTTCGGACATGCAGCCACACACTTGCCGCACGCCTTGCACTTCTCCCTGTCAACCTCTGCGATGCCGTTGACAATATGGATCGCGTCAAACGGACACGCTTTCACACAGTTTCCATACCCGAGACAGCCATGGTCGCAGGACTTGGCACCGCCGTCCGGCACATACCGGACCATGGCGCAGTCCTCCACACCTGTGTACTCATAGATCTGCGATGTCTTCTCGCAGTCGCCCGCACATTTCACGAACGCCGTCATTCTGACGGCTTCACCTGCCTCCACGCCCATGATCGCCGCAATCTTTTTGCCGACAGGCTCGCCACCGACAGGGCATGCATTCACCGCCGCCTCGCCCTTTGCGATCGCCGCGGCAAGTCCCGAACAGCCGGGATATCCGCAGCCGCCGCAGTTGTTTCCGGGAAGCACGCCCAGGACGGCCTCCTCCTTCTCATCCACCTCGACCTTAAATACAATACTGGCGATGCCGAGGAAGATCCCTAAGAATAAACCGACTCCGCCCACGACCAGGACGGCAGTCACTATCGCTGTTGCGTTCATATGTCACCCTCCCTCTACAACAATCCTGAGAATCCGCAGAATGCGATCGCCATCAGACCCGCTGTGATCAGCACGATCGGCATGCCCTTGAAGGATTCCGGTATGTCATTGTACTCCATCTTTTCACGGATCCCGGCGAGGACCACGATCGCGATCAGGAATCCGACCGCCGTGAACAGACCGCTCGCAATGCTGAAACCGATACCGTAATTCTTCTGCACATTTGTGAGCGCGATACCGAGCACCGCACAGTTGGTCGTGATCAGCGGAAGATACACGCCCAGCGCCTGATAGAGCGATGTCACGTACTTTTTCAGAAACATTTCCACGAACTGCACCAGGGCTGCGATGACTAATATAAATACGATCGTCTGCAGATACGTGATGTCAAACCGCTCCAAGACCGCCTTGTAGATGACAGCCGCCACACCGGACGCGATCGTGATGACGAAAATGACCGCGCCGCCCATGCCGAGCGCCGTGTCGACCTTCCTGGAAACGCCAAGGAACGGACAGAGCCCCAGAAACTGGCTCAGCACGACATTGCTCACAAGCGAAGAGCTGATCATCAATATCAATAAATCCTTTACTACGTCAAGCATCTTTCTTTCCTTTCTGCGCATTTCCCTCTGCGCATATATTCTTCTCCTACTCCTTTTTCGCGTCCGCCACGGAACCCGGCTTCCCGTCCACATCGACAAAGCGGTGCGCGCAGCCGCCGTCGGAGCAGCTTGCACAGTCCGAACTGCAGCCTGACTGGATCCTGTCCGCGTTCTGCCCCTTTTCCTGCATCTTTCTCTTGACGCGGTTCTGCAGCGCCGTGAGAGCGGCTAGCACGAAGAACGCGCCCGGCGCAAGCACAAAGATACTGATCGGAACATACTCGATCGGCTCCTGGCGTCCAATCATGGAAGAGATGCCGCCAAGCACCTTGTTGATCACCGGTACGCCAAAGAACTCTCCTGCCCCCAAAAGCTCTCTCACCGCGCCGATCGCCGTGAGTGCGACCGTAAAGCCAAGCCCCATTCCCAGACCGTCAAATATGGACGGGATGACCGGATTTTTGGAGGCGAAGGACTCCGCACGCCCAAGGATGATACAGTTCACAACGATCAGCGGAATATACAGCCCGAGCGCTGCGTACAGACTCGGTATAAATCCCTCGAGCAGCAGCTCCACCATGGTCACAAAGGAAGCCACGATCACGATGAACGCCGGGATCCGCACGCGGTTTGGGATAATATGACGCAGCAGGGATATGATGGCGTTGCTGAGCACCAGCACTGCCGTCGTCGTCAGCCCCATGCCAAGCCCGTTGACGGCCGATGTCGTCACCGCGAGCGTCGGACACATGCCGAGCGCCAGCACAAAAGTAGGATTTTCTTTCACGAGTCCATTGAAGAACACTTCCATGGAACCCTGCCTCGCCTCACTGTTGATCTCACTCATTGACAGCACCTCCTTCGGTTCCTGCAAGCTCACTCCTGAAAAACAGCAGACCGCTGTTTACCCCGTTGACGACTGCATTCGATGTGATCGTCGCACCGCTGATCACGTCGATCTCACTGTCACTTGTCGAACCTGATTTTGTGTATGTAAAACTATCCACTTTTTTGTTTGCAAACTGCGGAACGAGCACATCGCCCGCTTTCATGCCCAGACCGGCCGTCTCCTTTATGCTCAGGAGCGATATGCCGTTGAGCGTCCCGTCCAGCTTCACACCCATGGAAAACTGGATGTCGCCGCCGTAGCCCTCATGATCCGTAACCGTGATCACATACCCCAGCAGCTGACCGGAGCCGTCGAGCGCCCGCATCACCTCGTCAATATCCACATTGGAATCCTGTCCCGCCACAAAGTACGCCGCAGGACCATCCTCCGACACCACAGCCTCAAAAGAGTCCGCATCTGCAAATACATTCTTGCACGCCTCCGCCTTCGCTTTTGCCTTCTGCTGTCTGATCGGTTCCTTCGTGACATCGTGCACAAATCCCAGCAGCAGCCCCGCCACGAGTGTTATCGCAAAGAGGATCAGCGCGTCCTTGATCATTGATTTCTTCTCGTTATCCATATCATGCCGCCTCCTTCTTTGACTTCTTTTTTCCGAAAGCCGTAGGCTTCGTGACTTTTTCGATCAAAGGCACCAGCAGATTTCCGATGATGATCGCGTAGGACACACCCTCCGCAGATGGCCCGAAAATCCTGAAAATGCCTGTCATGATACCCAGAAAGATGCCAAACACATACTGCCCGTTTTTCGTGATCGGTCTGGTGACATAGTCCGTCGCCATGAAAAATGCGCCGAGCATCAGTCCGCCGCCCGCAAGCTGCGACAGGGTATAATTCATGTCCAGCCCATGCCCGCCAAACAGCAGGATAAACACGACAAAACTGAGTATATAAGATCCTGGCACACGAAGATCGATCACCTTCATCACCAGTAAAAACACCGCGCCGACCAGCAATGCAATCATACTGGTCTCACCGATCGTACCCGCAGTACGCCCTATGACCATATCCAAAAGCGCCGGCGCCTCCTCCCCCGCTTTGATCGCCGCAAGCGGTGTGGCACCTGTATACGCATCACAGTCAAAATTCGTCATGATGGATGTGAATGAGATAAGCAGAAAACATCTCGCCCCAAGCGCCGGATTCATAAAATTCTGTCCCAGTCCCCCAAACAGCATTTTCACCACTATGATCGCGAAGACGCCGCCGATCACGCCGATCCACAGCGGTGCCTTAGGCGGGAGGTTGAGCGCCAGAAGCAGGCCGGTGACGACCGCGGAGAAATCTCCGATCGAAACCTTCTTTTTCATGCACCTGTCATATATGTACTCTGTCAGGACTGTCGTCGCCACTGTGACCAGCACCAGCAGCATCGCGTACAGCCCAAAATGAAATACCCCGAACACCGTCGCCGGAAGCAGGGCGATCACCACATACTGCATGATGCGTGATGTCGTATCCTTTGACCGTATATGCGGGTTTGATGATACCTTCAACATACTTTTTCTCCTTTTCGCTACCCTTTTTTCTTCTTTCCAAGTAATGTCTTGCGCATGGATTTGATGGACTGCGTCAGCTGGCGCTTTGCCGGACAGACAAAGCTGCAGCACCCGCACTCACAGCACTCCATCCCGTCGTTTGCCAGAAACGCCTCCTCGTCGCCGTGCTCTGCCAGGACGGCAAGCTTCCTCGGAACGATCCTCCCCGGACACGCGTCGACACAGCGCCCGCAGTTGATACAGGGACTCGGCGCGAGCGCCGAAACCTCATCCTTCGTCAGGCACAAGAGCGCGGACGCCGTTTTTGTCGTGGGCACATTCAGGTCAAACAGGGCAAATCCCATCATCGGACCGCCTGACACCACCTTCTCCGGATCCGTCTTGAAGCCGCCTGCCTCCTCGATCAGATCATGGTAATTCATGCCGATCCGGACATAAAAATTGCGCGGATCATTGACCGCATCCCCTGTGACTGTGACGATCCTGTTCATCAGCGGCTTTCCCTCCGCGACAGCGTGATATACCGCCACGATCGTATCTACATTGTCCACCACACAGCCTGCGTCTGCCGGGAGCATCGAGGAGTTGATCTCCCTGTCCGTCGTCGCGTAGATCAGCTGTCGCTCCGCGCCCTGCGGATATTTCGTCCTGAGTGCCATGACCGTTATCCTGCTCTCCTGCGCTGTCAGCCGCGTGAGCAGCTCGATGCAGTCCTGCTTGTTGTCCTCCACTGCCAGAATACCCTGCGCATTGTCAAACAGGCGGAGGATGATCTTCAAGCCGTCGATCAGTTTCTGCGGCTCCTCCAGCATCCTGCGGTAATCCGAAGTCAGATACGGCTCGCACTCCGCACAGTTTGCGATCACATACTCGATCTTGTCCGGTTCCCTGGGGGAGAGTTTCACATGTGTCGGAAATCCTGCTCCCCCCATACCGACAATGCCCGCCTCCCTGATCAGGTCTATGATCTCTTTCTTGCTCAGTTTTTCGGGATCATGTGGCGTATATTCGACTTCCCCAAAGAGTCCGTCATTGTCGATGATAACGGCGTTGACCATATCCCCCGTGACGACACGCCGGGGCTCTATAGCCTTCACCGTACCAGATACCGTCGCATAGATCGGGGCTGACACAAATCCGCCCGCCTCCGCTATTTTTTGTCCGGCGAGTACTCTGTCACCCTTTTTCACCAATGGAACCGCCGGTGCACCGATATGCTGGCTGAGTGGATATACCATCTCACCCTTTGGCACAATGGTTTTCATCGGCTTATCCTTTGACAGGTCTTTGCCGTCATAGGGATGTACGCCGCCTCGAAATGTAAGTTTTGCCATCTTCCGCTCCTTCTTTCCTTTTTTGATTTTGATGATTCCTGTCAGACAGTCCTGACATCAAATATATTTATGTCCATTATACTATTTTTTTGATAAAATTTCACTAATTTTTGCAAAAATATATATTATTTCATTACAGATCATTCATGACTGTTTCCCTTTTCATGCTCACTCCGATCGCATGCTTCTTCAAAAAACGCGTCAATCGGAACCTTTAAAATCTGAGACAATCCCCACAACTCTATGTCAGTCACCGTTCTTGTCTGATCTTCAATCCTCGAGACAGAGCCGCGGCAGATGTAGATCGCCAGTACCTCCAATTTATCTGATAATTTCTGCTGACTCATTTTTGCCGCTTTCCTGTAATATTTTACTTTTTTGCCCACCATATTTTTTGTCTCTGTGTCAATGATTCTCGCCATTATTTCTCCCTCCAAAAATGTCTTGTCATAGGACAAATTGAATGATATAATACTTTTTGAAATATCATGTCCTGTCATAAGACATTTTAAAAAAAAGCCGGCTGGCAAACCGATCAAGTCTGCATATGGCAGTACGGAACAGATATTTCCAGATACCAACATAGGCTCTTAGAATCTCTTTGGAGCCTGATATTGCGAGAAGATTTTATGTCAGATATGCGTGTACACAGCCATATGTTGATTAAATTTGTGTGCACATGGAGAAAATCAGCTACAAGAGCAGGTGCAAGAGAAACTCCGGGAGACCATCAACAAAAATGGAGGAAAAAAAAATGAATCTGAAAAACGTAAGAAATGCACTATGTATCACCGCCGTTTCCGCGGCAGTCGCGTTGTCAGCCATACCTGTAAGCGCCCCAGCCATGATCGTGCAGGCAGAAGAAGCACAGGTGACCGCCCTTGACAGCATCCTAAGGCAGATGTATGGACTCTATCAAAACAGGGACTTTGTCTCCATGTATGCGCTCGACGCAGACAACACGACAGCTGCCTGTGCGGAAATGATCAGAAACAGCGGCACGGACAGATATGTCACCAGCCTTGACGGCAATACGAACGCGATGATGTATGTGAGCCCATCCGGATACTACTGGTACTTCGGTCAGATGGAAAACAATCTGCGCCAGGGAACCGGAACTACCATCGCACTTGCCAGCGATCACTATGAATCGTTTACAGGAACCTATCGCATGGACTTTCCAGAAGGAGACGGGACCTTCTCCGCACATTGGTTTGAAAATAACGAGGGATATGACATCACCGGAAGCTTCCATGGGATGCAGCTGAACGGGACCTATAAAGTCAATGCCAACTGGATTTTTAGCGGGTTTCTCATAGACGACAGCATTCTGACCGTGACCTATACTGACAGTGTGATCACAGCCATATGCGGACAGACAGATTTTGATGTTGAAGAAGTGACAGACAGCGGCGAAGGTCTGGCGTACCGCAAAACAGGCACATACTATACAGTTTATGCGTCTCCGGAGTATGCAGATGAGCTGTTTGATGGCCAAGGATGGTTTTACGTGGGCTATCCCTACGAGTTGTCAGATGTGGCTGCAATCGGTATGATAGACGGCAGCGGCGCTTCCTGGACAAAACCCGACTTATCAGACGCATTTTCCGAAGTCTTCTACGGAAATGCAGCCGCTGTCCCCGCTCCGGCGCTGACAGTTCCTGAGATGCCAGCTCCCGAGGTGTCAACACCGGCAGTTCCCGAGGTGACAGCACCGGCAGTTCCCGAGACGTCAGCTTCCGAAGTGACAACACCGGCTCCCGAGATCCCAGCAGAGACGTCCGCAATTCCAGCGCAGCCATCCGTTTCCGACACATATGTCGTACAGCGCGGTGACAATCTCTCCAAAATTGCCGGGAAAGTTTACGGAGACAGGAAGCAGTGGAGAAAAATCTATGACGCCAACAAAGATCGTATTCGGAAAGATTATACCATCTTTGCCAATCAGACCCTTGTGATACCTGCACAATAACCATTTCGACAGCTCTTTCACTTCCGTGGTCAGCACGCACACTTCCCTGTTCAGGCTGACTGCGGAAAACATCTATCGTTTCTTTGCAGATAAATCCCCAATCAATCCTCATCAACTCAAACATATTTATAAATGCACAAATATTTTGACACCGATCCACGCATATGGTAAGTTATAATAGATGGTAAGTTAAGGAACTGCCCGGCACTGGCAGGATTTCTAAACTGACGACCAGGAAAGGAATGTGTATAACACGGCTATGAAATGCATTCAGAAAGATCTGGGAATCTTATCCCCGAAATATCCAATTGAAAATTTATGTGTACCAGAACATACACTGTTTCTTGATATCGAGACAACAGGATTGTACGTGCGCAGCTCCAGTCTCTACATGATCGGATGCGCTTATCTTGACAAGCGTGCGGACTGCCCCGCCTGCTGGCGCTCTATTCAATGGCTTGCCACCAACTATGAGGACGAGATCAATGTATTGAACGCTTTTGTCTCATTTGCCAAACCGTACCGCTATCTGATACACTTTAATGGAAACCAGTTTGACATCCCCTATCTGCAGAACAAACTGCAGCAGTACAATATTCATTTTCACTTCGATGACTATGAGGGGATCGACATATACAGACGGCTGTCCCCGTACAAGACATTCCTGAGGCTTCCGAACTGCAGGCAGAAGACGATCGAAAATTTTGTCACTGCCACAACCCGCGAGGATCAGTACACAGGCGGCGAATTGATCGACATTTATCACGAGTATGTCCTGAACCATGATCCGGAAAAGGAACACTTTCTCCTGCTCCACAACGAAGAGGATGTTAAGGGAATGCTCGAGATCGTTGCTGCCCTTGCGATCCCTGACCTTTTTCAGCTGCCTGTCAAGGTCACAAAAGTTCAGGCAAACTATTACAGGGACGTGAATCAGAAACAGTGCTCGGAGATCATCATGAACCTGAAGCTGCCCACACCGCTTCCCACAGAAATATCCTACGGGGCAAACGGCTGCTATTTTACAGGCTGCGACACGGAAGGGAAACTCCGCGTTCCGATCTACGAGGGCGAGTTGAAATATTTCTATTCGAATTATAAGGATTACTACTACCTTCCCAAAGAGGATGTCGCAATCCATAAGTCCGTCGCCTCCTTTGTCGAGAAAGATTACCGCAGACAAGCATCTGCGAGAAACTGCTACACCCGGAAACAATCCTCCTATCTGCAGCAGTGGGATGTCCTGTTCACCCCGTTCTTCAAGAGGGACTACGATGACAAGGATCTCTTTTTTGAATTGACAGACGAATTGAAGACACAGCGCGATGCTTTTAATCTATACGCGCATCACATCCTCGGGATGATGGGCACATACCAAAAAAATTCCAAGACTGATTAACCAGCCTTGGAATTTTCGATGAACGCACTATTTGTTCTTAATATAGAAAAATGAATTCTTTCTTTCATAATTGATCTCTTTATAATTCATGATCTGCTCCGTGCTTCCTATGAACAGGATTCCCTCAGGCTTCAATGAAGCGTTAAATTTGCGGAACACTTCATCCTTTGCCTCCTCCGTAAAATAGATCAATACGTTTCGGCACACGATCAGGTCACATCTGTCGGGATATGTATCTTTCAGCAGATTATGCTGTTTAAACTGCACTCTCGCCTTGATCTCGTTTGCAATCTGGTACGAGGGGCCTACTTTTGTAAAATATTTCTTTTTCAGATCGTCCGGCACAGCGGCAATACTCTTCTCGTTGTATAAGCCGACCTTGGCCTTCTCAATGACCTGCTTATCAATGTCCGTCGCTATAATATTGATCTGGTTAAGCGGAAGATGTCTCGAGAACGCCATGACGAGCGAATACGGCTCATCTCCTGTCGAGCACGCCGCGCTCCACACCTTGAGATTCTTACCAAACCTGCCGATCAGCTCCGGTATGATCTCCTTGTCCATCAGTCTCCACTGTTCAGGATTTCTATAGAACTCTGATACATTGATCGTGAGATAATTTACAAAATCATCAAAAACAGCCTTGTCATCCCGAAGCTTTCCCACAAACTTGTCATATCCTGTCACTTTGTGTTTTGCGATCAGGGTATCGATCCTGCGCTTCATCTGTTTTTCTTTGTATGCATTCAAATCGATTTTGGTTAGTGCAAAAACTTCTTTTTTGAAATATTCATAATCATAAACCATGAGTATTCCCCTTTCTTCATATATATTTCTCCTTGCACACTCCCGCTTTAGCCCCCTCCGGCACATTGCGTTTTTCCAATGAACAAATATGATATCAGAACAGTATGCCCTGATATCATATTATCAAACGTTCAAATTCTATTCAGCGTCCTCTGCTTCCTGCTTTGCAATCACTGCATCAATATCTACGGACACAACATCGGAATCATCTTCCTTAGCCGCTGCTGCAGGCGCTTCCTTGTTATCCGAAACCAGCAGTGCCTTGATGCTGAGGCTGATCTTCTTGCCATCCTCGTTGAAATCAACTACCTTAGCCGTGACTTCCTGACCTACTGTCAGGACATCGGAAGGTTTCTCAATATGCTCCTTCGCGATCTGGGAGACATGCAGCAGGGCATCGATCCCCGGCTCAAGCTCCACAAATGCACCGAAATCTGTCATCCTGGCAACCTTGCCTGTCACCTCATTGCCAACTGCATACTTTGTCGACGCGTTCTTCCAGGGATTGGAATCGTCAAACTTGAGTGACAGCGCCACCTTTGTTCCGTCGATATCTTTGATCAGAACCTTCAATGTCTCGCCGACCTTAAATACTTTCTTGGGATTCTCAACACGTCCCCATGACATCTCTGAGATGTGGAGCAGACCGTCCACTCCGCCGAGATCGATGAACGCCCCGAAGTCTGTTACATTCTTGACCGTGCCTTCCACGACATCACCGACACTGATCCTTGCGAACAATTCCTTCTGCATCTCCGCTTTCTTTGCGATGATCAGCTGCTTGCGGTCGCCGATGTACCTTCTTCTCTTAGGATTATATTCGCTGATCACAAATTCTATGTCCTGTCCGGCATATTTGTTCAGATCCTTCTCGTACACATCCGACACAAGACTTGCAGGGATAAAGATGCGAACCTCATCTACCACTACGCTCAAGCCGCCGTCCAACACCTGCGACACTTTCGCTGTCAATACTTCCCTGTTGTTGAATGCCTCCTCGATCCTCTTGTTGCCTCTGTCAGCAGCAAGTCTCTTGTAGGTCAGGAGAACCTGTCCCTCACCGTCGTTTACTTTGAGAACCTTAACCTCCATCTTGTCACCAGGATTCAGGATCGTTGTAAGGTCAACATTGGGTTCATTGGTGTACTCGTTACGTGTAAGAATACCATCTGACTTGTAACCGATGTTAAGGATCGCTTCATCTGGCTTGACGTCGATGATTGTACCTTCAATTACCTCTCCTGTATGAATAGTTTTTAATGATTCTTCTAACATTTGTTCAAAAGTTAATTCTGACATAATTTTGAACCTCCTCAATTATTTTGTTTGGGGTAGAAGCCCCCGCTGTGATGCCCACCAGTTCTACAGAATTAGGTAACTCTAATTGCAGGTCTTCCAGTGTTTGTATATAGTAAGTATTCTCACATTCACTTCGGCATAGTTCGTAAAGCTTCCGTGTGTTGGAACTGTGAGTACCACCAATCACAATCATAACGTCAGCTCTGGCAGCCAGTTCGATCGCTTCCCTCTGACGTTCCTCCGTTGCGTTGCATATAGTATTCGCAATAACTATATCATAACCTTTTTTGCGAAAAATTTCAACTAAATCTTGAAATTTCTTGTAGTTAAATGTCGTTTGTGACACGATGCACAATTTTTCGCCTTTTTTCGCTTCAAAATTCTGTGCCTGCTCCGGTGTTTCGATCACTGTCGCCGGGCTTTTTGTCCATCCCTTAGCGCCCTCCACCTCCGGATGACCGTCATTTCCTATAATGATGATACGCCGCCCCTGCGCGGACTGCTCCTGCACGATCTTGTGGATACGTTTCACGAACGGACAGGTTGCGTCGACATACGCAAGCCCCTTCGCCTCCAGCAGACCGTAAATCTCCTCCGAAATGCCGTGCGCACGTATGATCACCGTCCCCTCGGTCAGCCTCTCCAGCTCGTCCCTGCTCTCCAGCACGGTCACACCCTGTTCCTCCAGTTCCCTCACGACCGTCTCATTGTGCGCAATCGATCCGTAGGTGTACACTTTTTCGCCCTTGTGCACTTGTTCGTACACTTGTTCAACAGCCCGCCTGACCCCGAAACAGAAACCGGCAGACTTTGTAACGACTACCTCCATGCCTATTCCCTCCGCGCCTCGTCGCACAGCCCGATGATCGCCTGTGCCACTTCCTCTATCGTCATGTGGGAGGAATCCAGCAGCACTGCATCCTCAGCCTGACGCAGCGGGGAGATCTCCCGATGCATATCCTGATAGTCGCGGTCTATAATGTCTTTCTCGATCACGTCAAGGTCACAGTCCTGTCCCTTTTTCTTTAGCTCCTCATAGCGTCTCCTGGCTCTCACACGGCTGTCCGCAGTCAGATATACCTTCACATCGGCGTCCGGCAGGACACACGTTCCGATATCCCTGCCGTCCATGACGACACTCTCCTTCCTGGCAAGCGCCTGCTGAAGCTCCACAAGCTTTCTCCGCACTGCTATACTGCCGCTGCTTGCAGATGCCATCTTGCCGACTTCCTCCGTGCGGATCAAACCGTTTACGTTCCTGCCGCCCAGCCACACGATCTGCTCTCCGTCCTCGTAGGTGATCGTCACCTCCACATCGGGAACCACACTTGCGATGCGCTCCTGCTCGTCTGCACCGATTCCCTGCTCGATAAAGTACAGCGCCATGGCACGGTACATCGCCCCGGTGTCGACATAGATGTACCCCTTTCTCTCCGCGACCAGTCTGGCGATCGTGCTCTTCCCTGCCCCGGCAGGTCCGTCGATCGCGATTGCAATATTGTTGCTCATCTGTTAGTTTCTCCTATCATCCATAAAATTATGTAATATTTCCCTGTATCGATCCTTTGTTCTCGACTCCGGACGCTGCGCTCAGCCCCGCCAGATGCCCTGTCGACCATGCGATCTGAAGGTTGAAGCCGCCTGTAAGCGCGTCGAGATCAAGTACTTCCCCCGCAAAGTACAGCCCGCTCACAAGTCTGGACTCCATCGTCGAGGGCGACACTTCGCTGGTCGGCACACCGCCTTTGGTGATCACAGCCTCGCTGTAATCCCGCACACCCGTTACCGTGAGCTCCATGCGCTTGACTGCCTGCACAAAACGCTCACGCTCCGCCCTTGTGATCTCGTTGACCCTCCTGTCCGGATCGATGTCCGCCAGGAGCGGCATGACCGGCACCAGCTTTGCGGGAAACAGACCGCCGATCACATTCTTGAACTGCTTGTTCTTATTGTCATCAAAATCCCTGAGAATCCGCTTGTCGAGCTGTTCGCGGGTGAGTGCCGGCTTCAGATCGATAAAAAGCTTCACATCGCCTGCCGCATCCCTGCCGGCTCTGTGCACATAATAACTGCTGGCGCTCAGGATCAGCGGTCCGCTGACTCCGTAATGCGTGAACAGCATTTCCCCGAAATCCTCATAGATCTGCTTTCCGTTGCGCTCAAGGCTCACCCGCACATTTTTTAACGAAAGCCCCTGCAGCTCATGGCACCACGTCTCCTTCACCGAAAACGGCACGAGCGCCGGCATCGTCGGAACGATGCTGTGGCCGCACGCGCTCGCAAAGCGGTATCCGTCGCCTGTCGAACCTGTCAGCACATAGGAGCATCCCCCTGTCGCTACGATCAGCCTGTCCGCACAGATCTCCGTCTTTTTCCTGGTGTTCCTGTCATACGCCTCGATCCCGGTTATCCTGGCAAGACAGGTCTGTTTCCGCCCGCCGCTCCGCTTTTTCTTATCATATTGATCGTCTCTTTTGTGTACTGCCCCGGCATCGCCGCCGCTGTCCTCTTCCATCTCGAGCGGCGCTGTGCGGACTGCTCTCACCTCTGTGTTCAGCAATACCTGTACACCACGCCTTTTCAGCTCCTGCTCCAGCGCCCTGATGATGTCGGAACTGTGGTCGGACTGCGGAAATACGCGCTGCCCCCGCTCGATCTTTAGCGGACAGCCCGCCCCCTCGAAAAAATCCATGACAGCACGGTTGTCAAACCCGTACACCGCACTGTACAGAAATTTTGCGTGTTCCATCACGCTCTGAAACAAATCTTCGACTTCGCAGGCATTTGTCACATTGCATCTGCCTTTTCCCGTGATGAACAGCTTCTTTCCCAGTTTTTCATTCTTCTCGATCAGCAAGACCCGGCTGTCGCCCGCGCCTGCCGCAGCGACAGCCGCCATCATTCCTGCCGCCCCGCCGCCCACTACTACGATGTCCACTGCTGTTGACTCCTTATCATCATATCCTGTATCCTTATCTCCTTCTCCGCTGTCCCATCTGAGCCTGCAGCGGCGTGTTCAGCATATCCTCGTCGATAAAATTGATCTCATCCTTCAAATAGACCTGATAGTTGTCCCACGCCTTCTCGAGAGATTCCAGATTCCATTTCACCTCGTCAGGTCTGCGCAGGCACAGCGCCACCACCAGCGCGTTGATCAGGCTCAGCGGCGCCACGAGCGAATCCACGATCGACACCATATCACTCCGCGCCAGCAGATTGCACGCCGAGTAGAGACACATCGGCGAGTGGATCGTATCTGTCAGCGTGATCACCTTCGCATTTTTGTCATTTGCCATCTCCATCGCCTTGAGGGTCCTCATCGAGTACCTGGGAAAGCTGATGCCGATCACGGCGTCCTTCTCATTGATCCTGAGCATCTGCTCAAAAGTCTCCGATGTGCTGGTCGAGTCGAGCAGGTAGACATCCCCGCGGATCATGTTGAGGTAAAAGTGCAGAAACTGCGCCAGCGGCTTGCAGCTCCTGATCCCGATGATATATACATGCTTCGCCGCCAGGATGATATCGACTGCCGCCTCAAAGGACTGCACGTCGATGTGCTCCATCGTATCTTCGATCTTTTCTATATCGGCGCTGAGCACCGACGTCAGAAGTTCAGCCTGCGTGCTTGCCCCGTACTTGGCTCCGATCGACTGCACTGTATTCAGCTTCTTTTTGACCCACTCCGCCAACGCCTCCTGAAATTCAGGATATCCTTCATACTCCAGCGCATACGCAAACCGCACGACAGTCGCCTCACTGATCCCGACTGCCTTCCCGAGCTTCGCGGCAGTCATAAAGGCTGCCTGCTCATAGTGGTCAATGACAAACGTGGCAAGTTTTTTGTGGGACTTGCTCATCTTATTAAACTTCTCATTTATTCTCGATATGGTATCTCGTTTTGCGTCCATCAAAAATCCTCATCCTCAGCGCTTTTGTATCATCATGAACAGCTGTTATAGATATCCTGCAGCAGATCGATCGTCTCATCCTCTGTGAGGTCATAATCTCCGGTGAGCACCATACAGGCGCATCCGTGTATAAAGATCCACATTTTCATGAACAGACCGCTCGGATTCTGACAGCCGGATGATGCCGCCTTGTTGATCTCCCTGCTGACCGCCCCCGATTTGCCGTTTAAGAGCTCAAACAGCCCCCTGTCCCCCCGATGCTCTGACTGGAAAAGAAGCTGGAACAGTTTTCTCTCTTCCTTAGCATAATTTATGTAAGCAAGTCCCAGGTGTATAAACGGTGTTACCACCTCCGACTTGTAGTGTCCATAGTAATCACCGAAGGCATCAATCGCCCTCTGATATATCTCTGAATAGAGCTCGCCCATATTTGCATAAACCCTGAATATTGGCTGTGTAGAACATCCGATCTGTGCTGCCAGTTTTCTGGCAGTAACATTCTCTATGCCCTCCGCTCTTGCCAGCGAAAAGGCTGTCTCCGCTATTTTGTCCTTTGTAATCAATTCTTTCCTTGCCATTTCATCATCCATGCCTTTCTCACAGGTATACCGAACTGCGAAAGTATCGGGTTAAAGCCAACTTTAACCCGATACTGCCAAACAGTTCCGGCACTAATCAAACGGGATATGCACCGTTCTTAGTGTCAGCCTGAGTCATATCAACCTTCTCCTGCTGTGCCTGACGATATTTAAAGAAATCGATCGCTACCTGAGGGAACAGCGCATAGGACAATACATCCTCATCCTGCTGCTTCCACTCCTTCATCTCCTCCTCGATCTTCTTTAGCTCGTTTGGAAGCTTATCTGCCGGACGGCAGGTGATGATGGTCTCCTTCTCCTCCGCTGAGAGCACCTTATCCTGAACTTCCTTATTGAACGGCTTGACTGTCTGACCGTACTCACCGTGGAGAACTGCCTTCGTCTCCTTTGTAGCCATCTTGTAGCGCTCACCCATAAGCACATTGAATACGGCCTGTGTGCCGACGATCTGCGAGGACGGTGTGACAAGAGGCGGCTCGCCCAGATCCTTGCGCACCCTGGGGATCTCCTGCAGCACGTCATAGTACTTATCTTCCGCGTTCTGCTCTTTCAGCTGGCTCACCATGTTCGACAGCATACCGCCCGGAACCTGGTACATCAGTGTCTTGATATCAACGCCGAGCACCTTCGGATTGAGCAGTCCGCTCTTCAGGCACTCCTCCCTGTAAGGCCTGAAGTGCTCCGCGATCTTTGCCAGCAGGTTCTGGTCGAATCCGGTATCGTACGGTGTGTTCTTGAACGTCTCCACCATAACCTCTGTCGCCGGCTGTGATGTGCCGAGCGCAAACGGTGAGATCGCACAGTCAATGACATCGACACCGGCCTCGACAGCCTTTAAGTACGTCATGGAAGCGACACCCGATGTGTAGTGTGTGTGCAGCTGGATCGGAAGTTTCGTCGCGGACTTCATGGCTTTGATCAGCTCCTCAGCCTTGTAGGGAACCAAAAGACCTGCCATATCCTTGATACAGATGGAGTCAGCACCCATCTCCTCGATATCTTTTGCCATCTTCATCCAGTACTCGAGAGTGTACGCGTCACCCAATGTGTAGGAAAGGGCGATCTGTGCCTCGCCGCGGCCCTCCCTCTTCTTGACAGTGTTCGCCGCGTTTACCGCGCACTGCAGATTTCTGAGGTCATTGAAACAGTCAAAGATACGGATGATATCAATGCCGTTTGCGATGGATTTCTCGACAAACTCCGTGACGACATCGTCCGCATAATGGCGGTAGCCCAAAATATTCTGTCCTCTGAAAAGCATCTGAAGCTTTGTCTTCTTGACGCCATCCCTGATCTTTCTGAGTCTCTCCCAGGGATCTTCCTTCAGGAAACGAAGGGATGCATCGAAGGTGGCACCGCCCCAGCACTCTAAAGAATGATATCCGACCTGATCCATCGTCTCAAGGATCGGAAGCATGAACTCAGTCGGCATTCTCGTAGCGATCAAAGACTGATGTGAATCACGAAGAACAGTCTCAGTGATCTTGATCGGTTTTTTTTCTATTTCTGACATTTCTATTCCTCCTATATTTTATATTCTCAACTTTAAAATACACCGAAGATCGCCATAAATGTTCCGGCTGCCACTGCTGTACCGATAACACCTGCAACATTCGGTCCCATGGCATGCATGAGCAGGAAGTTTGTCGGATCTGCCTCCGCACCAACTTTCTGTGAAACGCGCGCCGCCATAGGAACGGCTGAAACGCCTGCCGATCCGATCAGCGGATTCACCTTGCCCTTCGTCAGCACACACATCAGTTTGCCGAAGAGGACACCCGCCGCCGTACCAAAAATAAATGCGCCAAGCCCCAGCACAACGATCTTGATGGTGCTCCAGTTCAGGAATGCCTCCGCGCTGGTCGTAGCGCCTACAGATGTGCCGAGCAGGATCACGACGATGTACATCAATGCGTTGGAAGCTGTCTCCTGGAGCTGTCTCACCACGCCTGACTCCCTGAACAGATTACCCAGCATCAGCATACCGACAAGCGGAGCCGTTGTAGGAAGAATCAGACATACCACGATCGTGACAACGATCGGGAACAGGATCTTCTCAAGCTTGGAAACCGGACGCAGCTGCGCCATCTTGATCTGTCTCTCCTTCTCCGTCGTCAGCAGTTTCATGATAGGCGGCTGGATGATCGGCACCAATGACATGTACGAATACGCCGCCACTGCGATCGGTCCGAGCAGACCTGTCTGTCCAAGCTTGCTGGCAAGGAAGATCGAGGTAGGGCCATCCGCACCGCCGATGATGGAGACAGCCGCTGCTGCCTTGTCATTAAAGCCGAGAAGGATCGCGCCAAAGTACGCCGCAAAGATACCGAACTGAGCTGCCGCACCGAGCAGGAAGCTCTTGGGATTGGCGATCAGCGGTCCAAAGTCCGTCATGGCACCCACACCCATGAATATCAGGGATGGGAGGATCGCCCACTCATCCAGTAAATAGAAATAATGCAGTAAACCGCCAGGTGTGCCGTCCGCACCGATCGGTGCCATAATGTCGGGATAGATATTCACCAGCAGCATACCAAACGCTATCGGTGTTAACAGAAGTGGTTCATACTGCTTCGCGATAGCAAGATAAAGAAATATACAAGCAACAAGGATCATGATCACATTTCCGCCGGTGATGTTGAAAAATGCTGTCTGATGGATCAGATTGTTCAATGTATCTGCTATATATGACATTTTGTTGACCTCCTATTTTATTTTCCAGAGCGCTGCCGCGCCCCGAGAACTGTCCCGCGACAGCTCCTTAGTTCAAAGTTGCAAGCAAAGCACCTGCTTCAACAGAGTCGCCAACTGCCACATCAACACTTGCCACTGTACCGTCCTGAGGCGCAACCACAGGGATCTCCATCTTCATAGCCTCGAGGATCACGACCGCATCCCCTCTCTTTACAGCCTGTCCGACACTCTTCTCGAGTTTGAACACCTTGCCTGCAGCGCCCGCCTCGATGCGGATGCTGCCCGCTGCACCTGCGCTTGCCTTCGGCGCTGCCGCTTTGGGAGCCGCCTTCGGTGCTGCCTTGGGAGCCGCTGCCGCCACAGGAGCTGCCCCGGAGCCTGTGCCTTCTTCTACCACAACATCATATACGTTGCCGTTAACGGTGATTGTATAATTTTTCATTTTAACTTCCTCCTATTGATTCATTTCATTACATCGCATTACTTTTTCCAATTTTTTGTGTTTGCCCGTCTGATGCTCCTCACCTGGAAACCTTCCACGCTCGTTCCCTCGTACGCCGCGATCGCTGCTGCCATGACTGCCACAAGTTCCATGTCATCGGAGAGGTCCTCTTCCTCCTCCTCGACTGCAGGCGCTGCGGGAGCAGGAGCAGGTGCCGGCGGAAGCTCCGCTTTCCCGGGAGCCAAAGAAGCCTGGATCTTCGGGATCACTCCAAATGCGGAGATGATGAAACTGATCAGGATCAGTACCACAAACACAGTACCCATACCGAGCAGTGTGTTGAGCGCTGCCCTCGTCATCAGCTGTCCCTTTGTCTGGTCGAGATTCAGCGTGCACGATGTCATCTCCAGATAGATATCATTCGTAAATATTAATTCTACCGAACCGTTTTCTTTCTCACCGATCACAGGAACCGTAACGATGATCGTGTCGTCATCGACAACAGAGGTCGGTGTGCCATACTCCGTGATGCTCTTCATGCTGTCAAGCCCTGTCTGGAAGGATGTGAGCGCACTGTTCACCGCCTTGCCCTCGCACATAAAGGAACCATCGTTATAATACTGTGCATATGTCGACGCGTACAGATCCCCGAGCTCTGTATTATTGTAATCTTCGAGCATATCATCGACAGTCTCTGTCTCGACTAACTTCACTGTGAGCTCGACAACGCAACTGGCCCTGTTCCTCGCCGCCTCCTCCTTGTTCTGCTGCACCTCGCCGGGAGTCTCGTTTGAGGAACCGCACGCTGTCAGAACGAAAACGCAGGTAAGCATTAATAGTAATCTCGCAAATTTTTTCATATTAACGTTCACCCTTTCTTAGACCGTGCCATGTTTTTTTGACGGACGATCCTCTCTCTTTGTAAACAACATCTCAAAGGCGCCGATCACATATTTCCTTGTATCTGCCGCATCGATGATCTGATCTACATATCCTCTCCTTGCCGCGCCGGCTGCACTCGTCTGGAGCGCAGCATACTCTGCCGCCTTCTCGCTGATGACGTCCGCGCCCTGTCCTTCGTACATGATCTTTGCCGCAAGGTTTGCGTCCATGGAACCGATCTGTGCATCCTGCCATGCGATCGTGAGATCTGCCCCGATCGATTTTGAGTTCATCGCGATATATGCGCTTCCCAGCGCTTTTCCGATCACAACATTCACCTTGGGCACCGTAGCATTTGCGAAAGCGTATGTAAGCTTCGCCACTGCCTTCGCGATGCGCTTCTCGCTGCACACCGTCGCCTCATAGCCCTTCACGTTGGTGAGCGATAACACCGGAATGTCAAAAGCGTCACAGAAGGTGATGAGATCCGCTGCCTTCTCGCATCCGTCTGCGGACAGGACGGCGTCGTACTTGTCCGTGACCTCGCCCTCCGCGCTGTAAACCTCCGTGCGGTTCGCAACACAGCCGACGGTCATGCCGTTTAACTTGATAAATCCTGTCACCATATCCTTTGCGTAGTTTTCCTTCACCTCAAAGAACACGTTGTTGTCCGCGATCGTGGAGAGCGCGATCGAAGTGTCGCCCACACAGTTTGCCAGATCTGCACAGACCCTGTTCAGGTCATCCGTGCACTCCTCATAGGAAGCGTCGTCCTCATTGTTCCCGGGGAGCATGGATACCAGCTCTCTGACCTTCGCGTAGATCGCAGCCTCATCAGCCACAACGTCCACGATACCGCTCTCGCTGCTCTGGAACGCTGCGGACGCGGAATCGCACTTGGAGACGTTGTTCCCGTCAAGCGCATTGGGAGAATTCACGAAAAGCTTCGCCTTCGATGCTTCCATAAAAGTAAAATCCGTCAGTGTAGGGATCAGTGCCAGACCGCCGCCGCAGTTTCCAAACACTGCTGTGATCTGGGGGATCACCCCGGATGCGAGCGTCTGCTTCCGATAGATCTCTCCAAACGCGTTGAGCGCGTCCGTCGCCTCCTGGAGCCTAAGACCTGCGGAGTCAATCAGACCGATGACAGGCGCTCCTGTCTTCATCGCAAGGTCGTAGAGGTTCGTGATTTTTCTGGCATGCATCTCGCCGACGGAACCGTTCAGCACAGAAGCATCCTGGCTATACACGTACACGAGATTGCCATTGATCACCCCGTATCCGGTGACAACACCGTCAGAGGGAGTCTCAGTCTGTTTCAGATTGAAGTCTGTCGCTCTCGCCGTGACAAGGGCACCGATTTCAACGAAACTGTTTTCATCAAGTAAAGATTCGATTCTCTTACTTGCTAAACTTGAAGTAGTACTCATTTTGTGACCTCCATTTTTATATTTTTAATTTTCATAAAATAACATTTTATGCGCAGTTTCAATATTTCGTTAGCAAATATTGCTAAATACCCCATATAAAAACTGCGTCCATTTTAGTATAACATATATTATTCTATTCGCCTAGTAGATTTTTCACTTTTCCCCATCTTTTTTCTCGCGCCCTAGCCGGCTGCCTATATCAGCCACCTTTCGAGCACTCTGCGCACGCACCATTTTAAGTCGATCGCTTTCATATCCGCCGCTGCCACCAGCCGCAGGCGCTTCCACTCCCGGCTGCCGATCGCATAACTGATGCAGCCGACCGTCTGTCCCTGTCTGACCGGCGCGGTGAACTCCCGCACCTTCTGCAGGGTGATCGTGACCTCCTCATCCTCATGCATCAGAAGCCCCTCCACGCCGGCGGCATCCGCAGCGATCTCCACCGGAACGCACATCCGCCCGCCGATCCTGCTGCTCTGCCCGTTGCTGACGACAATGTCCGCCGTCGCCCTGGCAGGGATCGCCACCTCGTCAAAACTGCGGTACTCGTAATGCGCAAGCCCGTACTCCATCAGTGTCCTCGTGTCACTCCACTTGTAAGTCTTGTGGTTTGGCCAGCCGCAGGCCAGAAGCGCCACGACGAACGTCTTCCCGTCCCGCCGCAGGGCGCCCACATAGCAGTACCCTGCCTTGTTGGTAAAACCTGTTTTTCCGGACAGTGCACCTGTCATCATCCCCAGGAAAGCATTGTGGTTGACACAGGAAAAGCTTCTCGAACCAGACAGATCCGCAAAAGAGTGGCTCGGCGTCCTGGTGATCTCCAGAAATGCCTCTCTCTGGGGCGACTTCGAGACGCAGTACGACATGACAAGCGCCAGATCCCTGGCGGTCGTCGAGTGGAACCGCTCGCCCTGCACGGCATCCAGCCCGTTTGGCGTGATATAATATGTATTCTCGCAGCCGATCTCAGCCGCCTTCTGGTTCATGAGCTCCGCAAACTGCTCCACACTGCCGCCCACATGCTCCGCGATCGCCACCGCGGAGTCGTTGTGGGACTCCAGCATCAGGGAGAGTGTCAGATCCCGCAGGCGGTACTTCTCACCGCTGCGCATCCCCAGACGCACCTGGGGCATGGACGCCGCGTAGGAGGACACCTCCACCGTATCATCCAGGCTGGCGTTCTCCAATGTGACGATCAGCGTCATGATCTTCGTCGTGCTCGCCATCGCCATCTGCTCGTCTCCGCAGCGCTCATACAGCACCCTTCCCGAGTCCGCATCCATGAGCACCGCCGCCTTTGCATAGAGTCTGAGATCCGTCTCATCCGCATGGACGTACACTGTCTGCCGCACCAGGATCGCGATCACCATGGCGACAGACAGCAGCACAAATTTTTTATCCCGCACATATCTCTTCATACATCTTCATTTCCTTATTATAAAGGTTCCATAAAAATATATGAAGCGAAACGGCGATTTAGTCCGCTCCGACCTTCGCCTTTGCATGGATCATATCGTATTCCAGTATGACATCATAACCGTAATTTTTGACCGTCGCCTGCATCTCATTCAAGAGTACCTCGAAGCGCCTGCGGTCCGGCGCAAAGACCATCTCCCAGGAATATTTCTGTATCGCGATTTTGCACTGACGGCGTATGGTCGACTGTTCCGCCGTCTCCACCGACGCCGTGTACTGCACTCCCGGCGCCACCAGAAGCATATCGTTCTTCTCCAGATACTCCATCGTGGTATCTGCCCCCATTTTCTCCCGCCAGTCCCTGACAAGTTCCGACGTGTCGAGCGCCTTCACGCTGTCCCACAGATCATAGTAGTAATAATAGCCCTCCTCGCTCTTTTCGCACTGTACTACCGTTTTATAGTTCAATGTTGAGACCCCCGACTTCCATGTGCCGCCGCCATACTCCTTGGGCACTTCGATCTCCCCGCCGTTGAGCAGGGCTTCCTTTCCGAAATCCGTCAGATACGGTCCGTCCTCACGCATCTCCCACGTCAGTCCCTCCGGTCCGGCTGCTGCGCCGGAAAGATTTGCGCCGTTGAGCATGATCCCCTCATCCGAGTACAGCCAGTCAATGAAGTCCACAAGTCTTTCCTTGTCCACAGCCTGCGAGCCGACCGCGATGATGCTGTCCTGGTTTCCATAAGGATAGCAGCCGTAGGAATAGATCTGCATGTCGCTGACCGGCGCCATCATAAATCCCCTGCCCATCTCCTCCGTATTTGAGATCGTGTTGAAAGCAGATTTCCCCTGCCATGGCCACGGCGAGAAGAGTATCTCCCCATTTTTAAATTTTTCAAAGCACTGATCATAGCTCTGGTTCTCCGACATCGGATCGATCAGTCCCATCTGGTTCGCTTCATAAAAAAAATTCAGCATGCGCACGTACACGGAATCGTCGTCGATGATGCTCTGGTAATCCGAACCGTCCGCTTTTCCCAGCACCACCCCGTACTCGTCGTACCCGTACATACAGCAGGGCTGCTTGACGGCATTCATCATATTGTCGTCCCAGTCCCTGAAGAAGGAAAAACCATATGTCTTCGCCCCGTTCTCCGCAGTCGGATGCCGCTCCTGCATCTGCTTTAGCACGGGAAGCAGGTCTTCTATCGTATCGATCTCAGGATACCCCAGCTCCTTATACAAGTCCCACCGGATATATGGTCCATACACCGGTTCGATCCCTTCGCTCGGCACGTTCGGTCCGTTGACAGATACCTGCGACGGAATCGCATACACGCCTCCCTGCTGCACACAGCTGTTCAGATTTTCGATCGCATCGGCGTATTTCATGATCGATTTACCTTTCAGGTCCTCCTCCATGTCATAGAGCAGCCCCGCGTTCACCAGATCCTCCAGCTGACCGTTCACACCCTTGCATATGATGAGATCGCCGAGATTCCCCGCCGCCGCCCTCACCTCAAAGAGCGTGTCACCGCCCCTGGCGATATTCGGCGCGATGATATTCAGCTCCATATTGAATTTCCGCCTGACCACTTCCCCAAACCAGCCCGACTGGATCCCCTGATAATTTGCCGAATAGTCAAACACATCCACCATGATAAAGTCCTCATACGGACAATCATACGCATCGAGCGACATCAGATACTCAGCATTCCCTCCCATATCCACGCCCGAACAGCCTGAAACGCTGACGATATACATGGCTAAAAGACCAAATACTCCGATCCTGCACCGCCGTTCTCTCCTCATTCTCCAACCTCTTTCTCCGTTACGGTCCTCTCCGCTCCAGCAACAAAAAATCCATCTCCATCCGGTGTCACAGTGCGGTGCGCTCCGCACCGCCATTGACAATCCTTTTGGGTTCACTTATACTAATACTATATCAAATTGGCGGAACAATTCAATACATTTTGCATACCAATATACCAGGGAGGCAGCATTCAATGGAAACTTTGTTGATAGCTGATGATGAAAAGAACATACGCGACGGTCTAAAGTGCATCCTTGACTGGGAGGCACTTGGATTTGCCCTGTGCGGCGAAGCTGCAAACGGCGAGGAGGCACTCTCGAGCATATTAAAAAACAACCCCAGCCTCGTCCTTCTGGATATCCGCATGCCCAAGCTCACCGGCATCGACATCATCCGCATCGCGCGCGAGCAGGGCTACAACGGCAGGTTCATCATCCTGAGCGGCTACTCCGACTTCTCCTACGCGCAGGCTGCGATCCGCTACGGCGTGGAATACTATCTGACCAAGCCCATCGACGAGGACGAGCTGCTCGATGCCATCCACACCATCCGGGAGAGCATCGAACAGGAGCATCGAAGATCAGACAACATCGCACTCTACCGCGAGAAGGCAAAGGATGTGATCCTTCACGAGCTGATCACCGGCGCCTGGAAAAAGGACGGTGCCACCGGTCTCTCCTCCGCGGATTTCCGGAGTCTGGAACTGAACGCCGAGGTCTACCAGGTCGCCATCTATGAGAAATTCGGGACAGCACCCGAGCATAAAAGCTACAGTTTCGCGGACATGCTCAGCATCACCAACAGCGGAAAACACGCCTTCGAGCACTTTGAAAAAGACGGCAAAAATGTGATCCTCCTGAAAGGCTCCTTCGCACTCCGCCGGTTTGCAGAATTCCTTAGCCGCTACGAGCGCTCTGATTTCCAGGCCGGAAGCCCCCTGGATGCGCTTTTTCTCGCCTACGGGCACCCCGTGGAAAGCCTTGACGAGATCTGTCTCTCCTACGATGAGGCGTACACGCTGATCCAGAGGCGTTTTTTCTGCATACAGGGTCAGCACACGCTTGGATATGAGGAGCTGCCCGCCATGGTCCCGCACAGCCTTCAGATCAGTGACGAAAAACTGCAATCATACTGCGATGCCCTGACAAACTGTGTGCAGGCAAACAACCGCAAGCAGCTCGCCGCCACACTCCTCTCCCTCGAGAAATACCTGCACAACGTGGACAATTCCATCGCCGCCGTCAGGCTCTTTCTCACCGACCTGTTCCTGCAGTTAAAGGAGAATGTCGGCAAGACATATAGCAGCTCAAGGGGGGCGTTTCCCTCGAACTCCGCCATCATCGACCGCATAGAGAACTGCCACTACCTGTACGAGATCATTCTGTACATATCGGAGCAGATCAAATCCGTCATGGATGGCAGCGACAGCTCGTCGAGAGATGCCATCCTCGATGACATCCTCTGCTATATTGACAACAATTATCAGAACAATATCAAGCTCGAGACCATAGCACCCCTTTTCGGGTACAACAGCGCCTACCTCGGAAAGCTCTTCACAAAGTCGATCGGCGAGAACTTCAACTCCTACGTCGACCACAGGCGCATCGAGCACTCCAAAAAACTCCTCGAGCGGCGAAACATCAAGGTCTATGAGGTGTCAGATCTGGTGGGGTACAAGAACGTGGACTACTTCCACAAGAAATTCAAGAAATACGTCGGCATCAGCCCTGCGGAATACCGCAAACAATTAAAGCTTGACGACTGATCTAAAAACAAAAAAAGAACCGGGACTACCGCACCGCCCCCGGTTCTTTTTCTATCTCCTGAAATATTCTCTTGGAAAATGCCGCGACCGTAAACACAGCAAACGATACGCCGAACAGATATCCAAAGCACAGCAGGACTGTGTTGAAATGAAAGATGACATACTCGAGCAAAAGCACTCCCACGATCAGCAATGTCCTGCCAAAATACCTTCTGGATATCTCCATCGAGTTTTGTATCGTCGCGACAATGCCGTTTTCATACCTGGCAAGAAGCGGGAACGAGTACAGCATGGCTGCCACATAGACAAACACGGAGACAATCCCGGTCACGATCAGTATGAAGGAGCCCTCCTCGGAAACCCTGTTGATCTCATAGTCGAGATAGACCGCATAGGTCGCCGCAAGGAATATCAGTCCCATGATCACCCCCTGTTTCAGATTTGCCTTGAAAGCGCTGACGAAGGATCTTGCCACATACCCTTCCTCGTCATCGACCATCTTCATGGCAACACTGTAGGCCGCGACTGTCGACGCGCCGATCGTCACAATGGGCAGGGAAAACACAAGCCACAGAAAATTCAGCCTGACCAAATCCCAGAATCTGGTTAAGAAACGATATAATCCGCCATCCACACTAAAAAAACCGCTCATCTCAAAACTCCCTTTTTACAGTCGGGGCTGCCTTCCCAAACCGACAGCCCCATATAACATATGATATTTTATTCGTACTCTGCCGCTTTTCTGAGCGCTGCCTCGTTCTCACACCACTCGATGCACTCCTGATAGCCATAGCTGTCTGCATCGGTACGCATCTTTGCCATGACAGACTCAAACTCAGAATCATCCTTTGCGTAGATTGCCTGCCAGGAACCGTTCTGGATACAGGTTTTAACCTGCTCCCATGTTGTTGCAAGCTCATCAGACTTTGCACTCTCTGCATAGTTGTGAGGAAGGGAGATCGAGTAATCAAACTGTGTCATATAGTCTGTGTATGACTCGACGCCCATATCAGCTCTCCACTCCTGCTCTGCCTTGTCTACATCCAGCGACAGATACTTATCCCAGTACTTGAAGTTGAAGGTCTGGCCGTCAACACCGTCAGGAATTGTTGTGTTCAGTGACCATGTCGTATTGTTCATCTGCGGGCAGCCGTCATCCCAAAGTCCTGAATACGGAGCAGGCATAACCTTGTCTTCTCTTGCCGCCAGCGCCTTGCAGTCCAGACCGAAATCTGTCAGTTCCGCCCTGCCGTTGTCAAGCCACTCCCAGCATACGCCCTGGGGACCATACTCATAGTCAAGTCTTCCTTCCGGTGTGCAGAGGTAGTTGATGATCGCCATGCAAAGTTCCGGATACTGCGACTTTGCGCCGATCGACCAGATACGGTTGCTTCCGCTCTGCCCCAGACCATAAACCAGCGTGTCCTGATTCTTTGCCACAACGGGGAGCAGTTTCTTGCCCTCTGCCATATGTTCGTTCGTGTTGTACTGTGTAGCGCCCATCCAGTTGAAAATGCAGAAGAATGCACCGCCGTCCTGGTAGTCCTCCATACAACCGTCATAGCCCTGTGTCATGGAGTCCGGATCGAGCAGACCCTGCTGATACAATGTATTGTAGAATTTCAGGCATCTCTCGTAATGTCCTCCCTCTTTCAGGCAGTCCTCGAATTCTCCCGTATCGGCATCGTAGAACCCAAAATGGAACTCATCCAATCCAAAGAAGTTCGTCGCAGTCGCTTTCACGAACATCACCATATTGCCATCCCAGTCCTTGAAGAGGGATGCACCGTAAGTCTCCTTACCGGAGTCGGAGGTCGGGCAGACTTCCTTCATCTGCTTCAGGACATCGACGTAATCCTCGAGCTCATTGATCTCAGGACTTCCAATCTGCTTGTAGAGATCATAGCGGATATCCGGGTGGTAGTCAAACTCGCCGTACTGTCCTGCGCCGGAAGCCACATCATGTCCGAAGCCGTACACCGTGCCGTCGGAAATAGCCGCATTCTTTTCGAGCGCATCTGCCATATGGGATTTGATGTAAGGACCATAATCCGCAAGGATATCATCCTCATTCCAGTCAAAGAGCATGCCGTTCTGGTATGCACGCGTATACTCATCTCCGTCAGAGCCAAAGAGCACGATGTCACCAAGGTTTCCAGACTCCATACGTGTATCAAATACACCGTCGCCGTTGCTGATGATATTCAGCTTGACATTGAACTTTTCTTTCATGATATCAGCAAACCAACCGATCTGCTCACCTTCATAGTTCGAAAGCTGAGAGTATACCGTAAGGGTAACTGTCTCGTCGGGAATGATGTCTGACAGATCAGCTTCCTTGACATTGCTGTCTGCTGCATCTGTGGCGGTATCCGTGCCTGCGGCGCTATCTGCGGCCGTTGTTGCGTTGTCCGCGCTTGTCGTGTCATCTGCTGCACTATCCGCATTGTTCTGCGAGGTAGTCGTTGTCGAACCGCTGCACGCTGCAAGCGAACAAGTCATTGCGGATATCAGCACGAGTGATAATACTTTTTTGAATTTCATATATTTTCCTCCTTTTTTGTTGCTGTGTTATATAAAATACCAAACAATCTGGTATCGTAACACCAATGTCTTAACCTTTTACGGCACCAAGCATGATCCCTTTCTCAAAATACCGCTGCATAAACGGATATACCATCAGGATCGGCAGTACTGTAACCATAGAGATTGTGTACTTGATGGTCTTCGCATTCAGCACATTGGCTGCCGCCGCACCTGAAATCGTACCGGAACCTGAATTCATGACGCTCTTTAGGTTGGAAGCGGCATTCAGATATGTATACAGCTTGTGCTGTAACAGATGCAGCTGCGGTGCGTCCGGCATCAGGATCAGGGAATCCGTAAACGAGTTCCAGTTGCCCACTGCACCAAAGATCGCGATCGTCGCAAGGATCGGCTTGCTCAACGGCCATATGATCTTCCGGAATACGGTCATATACGTAGCGCCGTCCATCTTCGCGCTCTCCTCAAGCTCCGCCGGAATGGACTCAATATATGTCTTTACCAGAATGATATTGTAAGGAGCAACGATGCCCGGGATGATATATGCCCAGAAGCTGTTGGTCAGTCCCAGCATGGACATATTCAAGTACCATGGAATCAGACCAGCATTAAAATACATTGTGACAACAAGGCATCTGTACCAGATCTTCTTGCACCACATCTCCTGCTTCGTCACCAGATATCCCACAAAAGCAGATGCCAGCACCATCAGCACGGTGCCGAGAATCGTTCTTCCCACCGTGACCATCAATGCCGTACCAACATCATTTACATTGAACATGGATACATAGTTCTGAATGTGGATTCCTCTTGGTATAAAATTGATGGCACCCTTTCTCACCAGATCATTATCACTGATCGTGTTGATAAAGATATAGTAGAACGGGAAGATACAAAGTATCGTAAAGATCAGGAAGAATGCATGGTTGATAATCTCAAAGACCCAGTCGCCAGCACTCATCTTATACTGCCGCTGATGTGTCTGTTCATATTTTTTCTCAGCTTTTCTGTCGAGCTTTTCCTGTTTCGTCATTGCCATTTCTCATCCACCTCCCTTTACATAATGCTCTCGCCGCGCACTGCCTTTGAAATCTTGTTTGCCCCAAAGAGAAGAACTACGCTGACGACTGACTTAAACATACCTACCACAGTTGCCAGGGGCACTCTGCCGCCATTGATACCGAGTTTGTATACATAGAGGTCTAACACTGTTATCGTGTTGGTATTGTACGGTGTCTCAAATACGAGATACTGGTCCATACCGTTGCTCAGGATACCTGCGATCGACATGATCAGCAGTACCATAAAAGTCGGAACCAGACTCGGAACGGTAATATTCCACATCTTCTGAAAACGTCCTGCACCGTCGATGGAGGCCGCCTCGTAAAGCTGCTGGTCGATACCAGAGATCGCCGCTATGTAAATGATGGCATTCCAGCCTAAACCTTTCCACATTCCCCATGCAAGCATCTTGATCCACATATGGGAATTATCCATCAGAAAGTTCGTGCCAGTCTCCATCATCCCAGCATTTACCATCAGCGAGCTCACAAATCCGTCTGTTGAGAAAATCGCAAATGCAACAGCGTACACAAGCACCCAGCTGATGAAGTTTGGAATCGTTGTAAAAGTCTGGACAAATCTTCTGAATTTCAGATTCTTGATCTCACAGAGCAGGATCGCAAATGCCATGGAGCACCAGCTTGTCGCAAGCCCCAGACCGCTCATCGCAAGCGTATTTCGGAGCACGCGCACCAGGTCGGAACGCGTCGCCTCGTTCTGGAACAGGAACGCAAACCACTTAAACCCGACAAAACTGTCCATCGTGAGCGTATCGCCTGACTTGTAATCAAAGAATGCATATCTCCAGCCAAGCAGAGGCAGATAAGAGAATACGATACAAAGTGCCAAAAACGGCAAAAGCAGCAGAAACAGCTGATACTTTGTCTCAATGTAACACTTCTCATCCTTTTCCACCTTTGGCAGGCAGAGCAGAATCACGACAGACAGCACGATCATCGCCACGCACAGCACAATGTAAAATGTGAGGTTCTTTGGATCCATCGGAACGATTCTGTCCGGTTTGGGAGTTCCCTTGATGTCTGCCGCTGCCCAGTTGACCATCATACAACCTGCAAAAGCCAGTGCTGCACCAATAATCGATGGTATCATCCCAATCTTCTTTAATTTGGTCGTGCCAAGCGACATACAGCCACCCGCTCCCGCTGCCACAAATCCAAGAATGATGCACAGGCAGCCGCCAAATACCATCTGCAATGTCAGCGTACCGACCCAGCCTCTGCTAAACGCCCTGGCAAAGTTCTGCGTCAGTGCACTGTATGAAGTACCGCAGGTGAACACGGAAGCTGTCTGTGGAATCAGTTCGCTGATTCTCGCAGGATTCAGTGCCGGGATAAACAGCAACACGAAGGCCAGAATATAAAATATTCTGAGCACAATGTACAGTTTATCCGTAATCTTTTCCTTACTCATATCTCTACTTCCTTCCTTTATTTGATTCGTCACAATCATTTGTGATATTTTTATTATAATAGTTAAATTTGTATAAAAATACGGATAAAATTAATCATAATTTACATCACTTTTTTTATGCATTATTCTTCTGGATGCCCGTATGCACAAAAAAAGCACTGTATCTCACAGCACTTTTTCAAATCATATATCATGATAAACTTTTTCCGGCAAATGCAGCGTGATCGTCGTTCCCCGGTCGCGCTCCGAGTCGATCGTCATCCCGTACATGTTTCCATAACATAGTTTCACTCTCTGGTTAATGTTATACAGGCCAATACTCCCCTTCTTCTCGGGATTCTTCGTCGTGATATCCGCCCGCAGACGCTCCAGCGTCTCCGGCTTCATACCGCAGCCGTTGTCCGACACCTCGATACAGATCTCCCTGCGTTCCGCCGCGCGCACGATCCGGATCGTGACCATGCCGCCGGTCTCCCTCTCCTCGAGACCATGCAGGATCGCATTTTCGACGACGGGCTGCAGCAGGAGCGGCAGTGTGATGCACTTGCTCACATCGATCCCCTCCCCGATCACAAACGCGTAATCAAATTTCTCCCCGAATCGGAGCTTCTGTATCTTCATGTAGATCTCGATGTGGCTCAGTTCCTCCTGAAGGGACGTGAATGCCGTGCCGCTGTTTTCCAACACATACCGCATGGATTTTCCCAGCAGCTTGATCGCCGTCGCCGCCTCCCTGTCGCCGGCAGTGTACGCCTTCATCCGTATCGTCTCGAGCGTGTTGTACAGAAAATGCGGATTGATCTGGCTTGCCAGCATCTTGAACTCCATCTTCTGCTGCTCGTTGACAAGCTCCTGCTCGTTCAGCATCGTCCTGTACATCAGCGCATCCTTCTCCTTGATCCGCTGTACCATGACCTCAAGATCCGAGAACACCTCGGAGAGCTCGTCATCGCCGCGCACGATCTCCTTAAAATCGTAGTCCTCATTGCTCGCCTGGTGCATCACATGCCGTAGCGCGGAGACACGCCTCGTGAAATAGGAAGTAAAGAAATGGATCAGTATCCCCGGCACCACGATCGCGAGCATTATGATGATCAGACAAGTCTGTATAATACTCCATATATTGTCATAGGACTTGTCGTTGATCGTACAGATATAGAGCCTGGAATCCGACTGGTACAGCCGCAGCGTGGACACTTTGACAAAGCAGGTGTGGTTCTTTATTTTCTTCTTTCCCGCATACTGGAAATAGTTTTCGCTGTAATCGATATCGATCAGCTGCGGCCTTCCGTAATCCTCCCTGTCGGACGCATAAAACACAACCCCCTCATCGACCGACACACTGTTGCGGTACTCCTGACTGTTGATGCGCGTCTTTAGATAATTGTCGCTGAGCCGGATCACCAGCACCGCATTGTAGTCCGAAAAGACGAGCGGGATCCGCCGCACCAGACACAGCCCCCAGTACTGGTTGCCGTGCTCATCAAAGCTCGCCATCTCCTGCCAGAAGATCCCCGCCTGCGACGTCGCCCGCTGATACCAGTCTGTCCCCGAGATCTCCCCGTCCACGCCGTGATACTGCTTGTACTCGCGGATGTCGGGATTGTCGCAGTAGATATCGATCCGCTCGATCTCAGTATAATGGTACATATAATTGTCGATCGCAGCGGTGCAGTTGTTGACCGTCTCCACAAACTGCTCCTCCGTGGAATACTGCCGTCTCAGGACTGCGATCACATCCTTGTCGAAGGACAATTCCTCCGAAATATTGTACGCCTGGGTCGTTATCTCAAACAGTATCGTCCGCACACGCAGATTGTCCGACTCGAGCAGGTCCCTGTGATAATTCGTCAGCAGTTTGTAGGTATTGCCCACCAGAAAGATACCGATCAGTACCACCGGCAGGAAAACAGCCAGCACAGAAATCGTGTACAGCTGTCTGCGTATACCGGATCTGCGCAGGAATCCAAACAGCTCATGTTCTCTATCCATTCTTATCCATATCTCTTATTATATCTTCTCGCCGTATTTTTCCCTGTACGCGTACAGTTCGATAATGTTCTGCACGCGCCGCCTGATGATCCTGGGTGCAAACGGCTTGATCACCATGTCTGCAACTTTGTACTCAAACGCCCTGTCGCTTGTCTCCTCGGAATCATCGTCCGTGACGATCACCACCGGCAGTTCGTCCAGCAGTCCCTTCTTCTTCATATATTCGAGCACGCCAAAACCGTTTATCACCGGCATGATGATATCCAGCAGGACCACCGCCAGACTGCGGGCATCCTTCTCCATGATATCGATCGCCGCCTTTCCGCCGGACGCCTCGACGATCTCGTATTCCTCGCGAAAGATATCTCCCAGCATATAGCGGTTGATCCCTTTGTCATCCACCACGAGTATCTTATTTTTTTTCTGCACCTTTTGTTAACCTCATTCCCGTTTTACACATCAAAATCGATCCAATCATAACAATACAGTGATTATCCTGCACGCCCTCATGACGTCATCATATGCCTCCCCTGCCCCGTCGATCCCGCCCGGGCGGAGGATCTCCACAAGCACGCCGAGTCTGGTGCGCACTTCGTCAAGCCCGAGATTTGCAGCCATACCTTTCAGTCCGTGGGCGTACTCGAAGGCAGCCCTGGCATTTCCCGACCTGATCGCAGCCCCCAGAGCCTCAAAATCGGGATCCGCAAAAAATTCAGTCAGGAAATTCCTGTAGGCGTCCTTGTTTCCCTTCATGCGCGCAAGTGCCTTGTCCACATCGACGCCCCTCTCCCGGAGCATATTCCACAGCGCATCGTTGCCCTTCCCCAATCCGATCCCATTGTAGATCACTCTGTTCTGCGCCTCCAGCATCCTCTGTGCCTTCTCAAGATCCGTGTCCGCGTTTGCCCGCACCATCTGTGCAAACCCCCAGAAGGAGGTCGACAGGAAGAAGGCGGTCTCCCGCGCATCCGCGATGGTGGTCTCCCCGCGCTCCATCGCGTCTCTCAGATATCCCTCGACCCGCAGGATAAACGGACTTTCATCCATGCCCATCCTTCCCCGGTAGCGCATCTGCATATAGATCGCCTCCGGTTCAAAAGAATACAGTTTCTCCAGCAGCCGTTTTGTGATCCTGTCCACATTGGTGGACAGGTCCGCCTCCTTCGAGTATGTCTCGTCCATGATGGCGAGAAAAGGTTTCGCCTGCAGTGCCGCCACCGCCTCCGACAGGGCATTTTTATCCCCAAAACGCTGGTAGATCGCCGAGTTTGAGCAGCCGCTCTCCTTCGCCACCTTGCGGATGGTAAGATTCTCATATCCCTCCCGGCTGATGATCGCAGTCGCTGTGTCAAGGATCTTTCTCCCCACGTGGTCTTCGACCATCGCCAAACTGTTTTGTGTCTCGTCTTCCCCGTACGCCATACTCTTCCCCCACAACTGATCAAATCTCTACATTTAATTCTGTCTTTTGTTCCACTTCCTCCTCCGCCTGCTTCCTGAAATCCTCCATCTGCTCCGGATTCAGCATCGGAAGGTCTCCCAGCGACTTCACCCCGAAAGTTCTAAGAAACTCTTCTGTCGTGCCAAACAGCAGCGGACGCCCCGGCGCGTCAAGCCGCCCGAGCTCCTGTACCAGATCAAACTCAAGCAGTCTGTTCACCGCGTGGTCACAGCTCACGCCGCGGATCTTCTCGACCTCAAGCCTTGTCACCGGCTGTTTGTAAGCGATGATCGAGAGCGTCTCCAACAGCGCATCCGTCAGGGCATATTTCTGCGGCGCCTTCGCCACCTTGATCAGGTACTCGTACAATCCAGGCTTTGTGCACAGCTGCACGGCATCTTCCAGCTCCGCGATATAGATCCCCCTGTCTGCCTTCTTGTACCTTTGATTCATTTTGGCGATCACTTCACGGATCTCTTCCTCCGGTTTCTCCAGCACATGGCTCAGGCTTGAGAGCTCGACTGAATCCCCCATCGCAAACAGCACCGCCTCGACCACCGCCATTATCTTCTTCTCTTCCATATACAATGCATCCTCAATATCCGGCTGCCGGCCGCACGGCTGGCAGATCATCTCACTTCATCCGTCGTGCGGTCACGCCGCAAGACTCGATGTGATGATGATATCCGCAAAAGTGTCCTCCTGCTCGATCGATATGACTCCCTGTTTCATCATCTCAAGCACCGCCATAAAGGTGACGATCACCTCCATCTTGCTCCCCTGTCTCTCCAGCAGACTGCGGAACAGAAACCTCCTGTGATTCTTGACATACGCTTCAATGTAGCTCTGTTTCTCCTCGAGGTTGATCTCGTCCTTCTCGATCTTGCCAAACTGACTTCTGATCGGGTCGATCTTGTCCTCCTGGCGCCGCATGACTGACTTGAAGATCTCGTGGAGCTTTGCAAGTGTGACGTCTCCGACAAGTTCCCCATAGTCTATAGGATACCGGTAATCCGCAACCTCCTTGGGCAGCATAGGCTTCTTGTACCAGGTCTTTGCCGCATCCACCTGCCTGTCCCGCAGCTCCAGCGCCATGTACTTGTACATCTTGTACTCGAGCAGCTTCTGCACAAGCTCTGCCCTCGGATCCTCCTCCTCGCCCTCCTCGTTGACCTCCTTGGGAAGGAGCATCCTGCACTTGATATCGAGCAGTGTCGCCGCCATCACGAGAAACTCGCTCATGACATTCATATCCTCTGTCTGCATGTTTTTGATATAGTCAAGATATTGTTCTGTTATCACCACGATAGGTATGTCATAGATATCGATCTTGTTTTTTTCGATCAGATAAAGAAGCAAATCCAACGGTCCCTCGAACACCGTAAGCCGCACAGACAATCCCATACAATCCCCCCGAATTTTTGTATACATTCCATCTTCATCTATTTTACAAAGAATTCGGAGAAATTGCAATGCGAACTGTTGTTTGAATATATTAGACAGGTTTTAAGACGACTTCATATAGTTCCGCCGGATTGAAAAACCGAAACGGAAGCGTGTGGGAGCCCAATCCCCTCCCCAGCAGCATAACGGATCTGCCGCTGCGGAACACACCGCCGTCATACTTCGGGAAGAACTTGTAGGACGGGGCTATGACACCGCCCACAAACGGCAGCCGCATGATCCCGCCATGCACATGCCCTGACAGCACCAGCTGTGCGCCCCATCCGGCATAATCCTCGAAATAATCCGGATTGTGCGCGATCAGAATATTGCACTTACCCTGGTCAACGTCCGGAAGTGTCCTACGCAGATAGCCGTCCGCCATCTTCCTGATCCTGAAATGCGCAAAATAATCCAGATCCAGATCGAGCCCCGTCAGCCGGATATTGTATTCCGGCAGATCGACGGACTCATTCTGCAGCACGCGCATATTTTCGTGGGAGACTGCCCGCATCAGTCTGTCAAACTTATCCCCAAAATACGCCGCATCCTTCTGCAGTTTGGACTCGTGATTGCCCAGACCATAATAAATCCTGTACTTTTGGCTCAGCGCGTTCATCAGCTCGATCCCCGGTGTCATATCCTCCCTGATCTGCGACGTGACCAGGTCGCCCGCCACCACGATAAAATCGGGATCGATCTTCTGCACGGCGCTGATCACCTTATCATTTTTATTGCCGTACACTTTGTTGTGAAGGTCCGATATCAGCACAAACCTGCACTCCCTCGACAAGCCCGGGAGCGCAAACTCCTCCCGCACTGTCACAAAACGATTTCCGTCTATGATCCCGACTGCCAGAAGTGCTGCAGCCACCAATATCATGATCAGAAAAAACGTCCCCAACATACTCTGCATATTCTCTGTTTTCTCCTGTTCTAGCGAGCTGCCGGCACACCGTACCTGCACCGGATCATCCGGTCCATGCGGCAGCTATATCAAATACCGTATCAGCATCCTCTTTAGGTAATCGATGAAGAACGCCTTCTCCACCGGCTCGGATGCCACGATCGGCATCCTGCCAAGTTCCCTGCCCTCGAGACTGTAACTGATATATCCGACCTCCGCGCCCCTCTCGACAGGCGCCATCACACTGTCGGCATACTGATATTTCTTCTCGATCTTGTTAAAATCCGCACCCGTGACATCGAGATACCGGAATACCCCCTTCGGTTCGACAGCAAGCCGTTCCGCCTTGCCGCCCGTCACCGGGATATTGCCCAATGCCTGTTTATTCTCATCCACATAGAGCCTGGTCACTGCAAAACCGTATTCCAGCAGGATCTGTGCCTCCGAGAAGCGCACCTTGGGATCCGGCGCCCCCATGATGACCGCGATCAGGTCGATGTCATTCTTCCTCGCCGTGGCGCTGAAACAGTACTTTGCCACACTCGTCGAACCTGTCTTTAACCCTGTCGTGTACTGGTACTGTTTCAGCAGCTTATTGGTACTGGCAAGCGTAAAAGGCTCGCTGCCGCGGGCTGTCACATGGTTGATATCCTCCATCCAGATCGTTGTGTAATGATACACCTGCGGGTACTTTGTGATCAGCTCCCTCGACATGAGCGCCACGTCCCGCGCCGTCGTGTGGTGCCCGCTGTCCGAACTCAGTCCGCAGCAGTCCAGGAAATGCGTGTTTGCCATGCCGAGCTGGGCTGCCTTCTCGTTCATCATATCGACGAACTCCGACTCGCTCCCCGCGACATACTCCGCGATCGCCACCGACGCATCATTTCCGCTCGCCACCGCGATACACTTGATCAGCGTCTCCACAGTCTGTACCTCACCTTCGTCAAGAAAGACCTGTGAGCCTCCCATCGACTTGGCGTAGGCGCTCGTGATCACCTCGTCCTCGAGCTTGATCCTGCCCTTCTCCAGCGCCTCAAACGTGAGGATCAGTGTCATGATCTTCGTGATGCTCGCCGGGCTGCGCATCTCATCCGGATTTTTTTCAAACAGTACCGTGCCTGTCGATGCCTCCATCAGGATCGCTGACGGTGTTGACAGACTGACTGCCGTAGAATTGATGGTCGTGTTTCTGGCTGTCTCCTCAGCAAACGCCGTACTCTGTACCAAAACGGCAAGAAGCATCACCGCCGCCATCATTCTATATATTTTTTTCCTGACATATTTCATAAAGCAGACCTCATACCTTACTTATATGAAATCTATGCTTTATCGTTTTATTATATGCCACTTTCATTTATTTTCATGAACATCCCCGTCGGTGTGCGATCAGGGGGCAACCCGTGCCTCCGCGCGGATCTGCGCATACACGGATCCGCGCATAAAGGAGGAATACCGCCAAGCGATATCCCCCCTCCTCTTCCGTATAGTGATCCGCGCATACTATCTGCCGATCAACCGATGGCAGAAATCCACGAACTCATCCTTCTTCTCAATGATATCCTCCCGCATCTCCTCGTCGATCTTCACCGACATCGCAAAGTGATAGCCGAAATCGATGATGACCATCGCAAATATCAGCGCGATCGTCTTGAGTCCCCATGCCTTGGGATATCTGTCCACAAAGCTGATGACTTTCTCAAACAGGAATGTGATGATGATGACTGCGTACAATCCCCACGCCAGTGTGCTCTCCAGACAGATCACACCCTTGTAGTTGCAGAACTTGTCATTGTAATCCCACCACACTTCGCCGAAAAGCTTGATCATAAGCTTTGCCACCAGAAATTCAAACAGCGTCGCGAGCAGCGCACCGATTATGTACAATGCCACAATATTGTTGGCGAACGGGTGCAGTATGATATACCCCAGCGTCGCTCCCACACCGTATATGGGGCAAAACGGTCCTGTCATGAATCCTCTGTTGGTCAATTTCCTGTTGCAGAATGAAATATAGATCGACTCGACCATCCAGCCGATAATACTGAACAGGAAGAAACATGCCACTAAATGATACAGATCATACCCGGCAAACTGATATCTGCTCAGCCACATAGATAATTTCTCCAATATCCTCACTCCCCCCACGCGACCGCATACGCAAAAATCCTTGGCGTAAATACAGCCAAGGACTTTGATTCAATTAACATAAATTAATTATATTTACGCTTTCTAGCTGCTTCAGACTTTTTCTTACGTTTTACGCTTGGCTTTTCATAATGCTCTCTTTTACGGATTTCCTGCTGAATTCCGGCTTTAGCGCAACTTCTTTTAAATCTGCGTAAAGCGCTATCCAAAGTCTCGTTCTCTTTAACGATTACATTTGACATGCTATCACACCTAACCTCCCTCCAGCCTCTATTATTGTGTGCCAGACTGTTCGGGTATACTTAATTGCACATCTCGATTATATCACATTATAGGCATACGTCAATAGTTTTTTTTCAGATTTTTTGAATATTCTTTATTTTTATTTATTTTTCTGTCAGATCATAGTAAAATATGTACTGCTGCAATATCCCGCTGTATCTGCCGTACCGCTCAAAGGGAAAGCCATCCGGGTACTGTGATGCCATCACTTTATTGATGTGCGTGTCCCGCGGAAAGGCATCGGTCTGGTGCAGCGCGAACAGGCAGATGCAGTCCGCCACCTTCACGCCGACACCGCACAGTCTCAGGAGTTCTCTCTTCGCCGTATCGTAATCCATCAACCTGAGTTTTCCCAGATCCGGATCCCCGCGGCAGATGCTGTCCGCCGTCCGGAAGATATATTTGCTCCGATAGCCCAGACCGCAGGCATACAGGTCTTCCACCGAAGCCTCCGCCAGGGATCCCGGTGTCGGGAAATCAAAATATTGGATACCGCTTCCCGATATCCGCCGCTCACCGTACCGCTCACACAGCGCCCTGATACACTTGCGTATCCGCTTGATATTGTTCTGCTGGGAGACGATGAACGATATGATCATCTCCCACAGATCCTGGTTCAGGATCCTGATCCCTCTCCCGTACTCCGCCGCCGCTGACAGGTAGGCGTCCTCCTTGTCCACACTTGCCAGGATCTCTGCATAGTCCGTCGCCAGATCAAAGTATTCCCTCCACACGAGGTCAAACTCGTCCTGCGCGCAGTCAAACGTGATGCAGTCCCCATCCTGTTCGGCCTCGAGATACCTGCCGAGAGCGACCAGGCGGTATCTGCCGCCGCCGCAATTTTCCATCCTGAAACACTGGCCGGAATCGCAGATCTTTGCCAGCGAAAAATTTTTATCCCGGATCGTCACCATCGGTTCTTATTCTTCCCAGTTGTGATATACCGCCTGCACATCGTCGTCCTCGTCGAGCATGTCAAGCGTCTTATTCAGATTCTTGACCGCAGTCTCATCGGTGAGCGTGACATAGTTCTGCGGGATCATCGTGACCTCCGCGCCCGCCATCTCGACCTTGCTCTCCTGCAGCGCCTTGTACACGGCGTCAAAGTCCTCCGGCGCCGTCAGGATCTCAAAGCTGTCGTCCTCCTCCGAGAAATCCTCCGCACCCGCGTCGAGCGCCACCATCATGAGATCATCCGCGCCCATCGCGCATTCTTCCTTGTCAATGATGATCTGTCCCTTCTCGTCAAACATGAAGGAGACACATCCCTGCGTGCCGATACTGCCGTTTCCCTTTGTGAATGCACTCCTGACGTTTGCCGCTGTCCTGTTCTTGTTGTCAGTCAGCGCCTCGACAATGATCGCAATGCCGTTTGGCCCGTAGCCCTCATATGTAACATGTTCGTAATTTACCGCATTGCCGTCTCCCGCCGCCTTCTTGATCCCGCGGTCGATCGTGTCGTTTGGCATATTGTTTGCCTTCGCCTTCGCGATCACCTGTGCAAGCTTGAAATTGTTGGCTGGATCGGGACCGCCCTCCTTCACCGCCACCGCGATCTCGCGCCCGATGATCGTAAAGATCTTTCCCTTTGCCGCATCGTTCTTTTCTTTTTTGTGCTTAATGTTCGCAAATTTTGAATGTCCTGACATGTTCTATTTCTCCTTTTTCTCTGTTATCCCTGCAGCTTTACTTATTTTCAGGAGTGCCGTCCTCATGCCCTGACTCCGGCTGCTCCTCTTTTTCCAATTTTTTTACCAACACGGACTGTATCACATTCTTCTCGACTTTTGCGATCTTAAATGTATATCCTTCGATCTCCACCTCGGAGTTTTCGTCCTCGTCCGGTATCCTGTCGAGTTTGGATATGAGATATCCGTTGAGCGTCTCAAACTCTGTCTCGCCAAAAGAAATGTCAAAGCGCTCCTCGAGGTCCTCGAGCTTTGTCATCCCCTCGATGACATACTCGTTCTCGCCCTTCTCCTCGATGTGGTTCTCCTCGGGATCGTACTCATCCATGATGTTCCCCACGATCTCCTCGAGGATATCCTCCATGGTCACAAGCCCGGACGTCTGCCCGTACTCGTCCATGACGATCACCATCTGATTCTTCCCGGACTGCATGCTCCGGAACAGATCGTCGATATTCTTGGTCTCAGGCACGAACACAGCCTCCCTGAAAAGCCCCTCCACCATACCGATCGGCTGGTTGAGCTCCTCGTCGGACGTATGTATGCGCATGGCATCCTTGAGATACAGCACACCGATCACATGATCGAGATTCTCCTCATAAACCGGATATCTGCTGTTGCTCTCCTTGAGCATGAAGTTAAGCGCTTCCTTAAACGGTGTCGTGCTGTCCAGCGCCATGATATTGTTGCGGTGTGTCATGATATCGCTTGCTTCCTTGTCGCCAAACTCAAAAATGTTGGTGATCATCTCCACCTCGCCGGCTTCGAGGACACCGAGTTCATGCCCTTCGTTGACCATCGAGATGATCTCCGCCTCCGTGACATCCGCCTGCTCGTCCGTATTTCTCAGGCCAAAGATCCACAGCAGACCGTTTGCGGAAACCGCGACGATCTTTGTCAGCGGATAGAGCGCCGTCCTCAGGAACTGAATGTGGCGTATAAAGCAGTATGCCCACGCGTCCGGGTATTTCTGCGCGATCTTTTTCGGCAGCAGGATCCCGAATGTCAGCAGCACATACATGAGCAGAAATGCCGCCAGCAGCAGCGCCGCCCAGCCAAGCATCCTGTCGTTTACCTCCTGCAGAAACGGCAGCTTCGCAAGTCCTGCCCTGAGCGATGCCGACCATCTCGGCAGAAAGAAATATCCCATCACCAGCTCGATCAGCGTCGTTATCATCTGAATGGAATTGACGTACACTGTAGCGCGCTCGATGATCCTGCAAAGCAGCACCGACTTTTTGTCCTTGTCCTCCTCCGCCCTGCGCTCGATCTCCTTCTCGTTCATGAGGCTTACCGCCTTGTTAAAGCCCACCAGCACCGCCTCGATAAAGAGCATCACCAAAAACAATATCATACTACAGGCCGAAGCCCCACCATCGTCCATCTCTTACTTCTCTCCTTCATTTTTCTGGATACGGAACTGTCCGGAAATATCCCGCGCAAGCCGCATCGGTTATCTTCCTGCAGCTCCTGAATTTTTGTGAAACAACAAAGGCATAACCCACAGATTTGCGGGCTACACCTCTCTAATATATCATTACTGTTGAAAAACGTCAATATCCTTTCCTTACAAGCAAGCCTTATGTATCAAGCTCAAGACTGATCTGCAAGGCTCTGTTCACTCTCTGCATGATCGGAGAATCCAGATGGCATACCTTATCTTTCAGACGTTTTTTATCGATCGTTCTCAACTGCTCAAGTAGTATCACCGAGTCTTTCACCATATCGTAATTTCCGGCGTTCAGCGCGATGTGCGTCGGCAGGTTCGCCTTGTTCATCTTGGATGTGATCGCCGCACAGATCACCGTCGGGCTGTGCTTGTTTCCCACATCATTCTGGATGATGAGCACCGGTCTGACGCCTCCCTGCTCCGAGCCTACCACCGGTCTCAGATCTGCATAGTAAATATCTCCTCTTTTCATAGCATACACTCCCGTCAAATAAATCAATCTTCTATGCTACTATTTTTTCCAGCGGAGCATTTTTTATACAATCGTGATGTATATTTGTGATACATTTTATTTGCAGATCAATGTGCCGTCCCGCTTGTAGATCCGCGGGATCCGCTTTCCGATGTCGCAGGCAAGCTCATAGTTGAACCTTCCCGACAGCGCCCCCAGCTCCTCCATCGTGATACACGCGTCGCCCTCTCTCCCGATCAGCGTCACCTGGTCGCCCACGCGCACCGGCACACGGACATCCGTGACGTCGATCATAAACTGATCCATACACACACGCCCCAGGATCGGCACCCTCTGCCCCTTGATGATCACATCGCCAAGGTTTGATAGGCTTCTGGGATAGCCGTCGCCATAGCCGATGCAGACCGTCGCGACCCGCGTGTCCCTTGTCGTCGTGAAGGTGCCGCCATAGCTGATCTCCTGCCCTTCGGGGACGGTCTTGACGTACACGACCCGCGATTTTAGCGAAAGCATAGGTCTGAGCTGTATCTTGCCGTCGGCCTGCACCTCGTCGGACGGCCACAATCCATACAGGATGATCCCCGCCCGCACCGCGTCCATATTTGCCTCCGGTATCTCGACAATGCCCGCACTGTTCGAGCAGTGTCTCATCGGGATCCTGATCCCCAGATCGCGCTCGATCCGGTCGACGTATTCCCTGAAAAGCGTCATCTGATGATACGTCTTTGTCCTGTCAGCCTCGTCCGCCGTCGCAAAATGCGTAAAAATCCCCTCGATCTCCAGCCCGGGAAGCCCCGCGATCCGCCGGATCAGCGCCACGCCCTCATCGTCAGGATGGATGCCGATCCTCGTCATGCCCGTGTCGATCTTGATATGTATCCTGCAGATCTGACCTGACGCCACAGCGATATCCGACAACGCCTCCGCCGCCTCGCACGTAAATACCGTGGCGCGCACCTGCCCGCTGATCATCTGCCCGTAGCTGTACGGAAAGGTGTACCCCAGTATCAATATCGGTTTCTGTATGCCGTCAGCCCGCAGCGAAAACGCTTCCTCCGCCGTGGCGACCGCATAGCCCCACACCTGCCGTTCATCCTCGAGCAGCTGCGCGATCTGACTCGCGCCGTGCCCGTACCCGTCCGTCTTGATCACCGCTATGATCTTCGTCCCCTGATCGATACACTTCCTGATGCTCGCCACGTTGAACTGCATGGCGTCCAGATCGATCTCCGCCCATGCCCTGTCGTAGTGTCTCATGATGTCCCCTCCTGCTGCCGACAGCCTGCAGATCCGGTGTCAGCACAATATTCCTGATTCATTTTGATCTCATTCCTTCTCGATATCGCCCAGCGCCTTGATGATGTCCTGCGCCATGATATAGTACGCGGAAGTCTTGTGTCTTGCAAAATCCCCCGCGAGACCATGCGCATACGTGCCCATCACCGCCGCCTCAAAACCGCTGTAGCCCTGCGCCAGCAGTCCCGCGATGATCCCCGTCAGCACGTCGCCCGACCCCGCCGTCGCCATGCCGTCATTCCCGCTGGAATTGAGGTATGTCAGCTTGCCTCTCCTGGCAACAAGTGTCCGGGCATCCTTGCACACCAGGGCAACATCGTACTTCCTGGTGAACGCCTTGCAGCTGGCGATCATATCCCTCCTGATCTCCGATACGGGACACTGCATCAGCCGGGCAAACTCGCCCAGATGCGGCGTGAATATGACATCGCTGTCCGATCTTCTGCTGCCGTACGCAAAGAGCCTTAGAAGCGCCTCGTCCTGCGACAGGAGATTGAGCGCATCCGCATCGACGACCATCGGCTGGCAGCACTGGCTCAGCAGCGTCTCCAGGATCGCCTTCGCCTTCGCCGACATGGAGATCCCCGGACCGACAGCCACGATGTCCGCCCACTCCAGCCCGGACAACAGCGCCGCGGACTCCTCCGGGGTGATCCCCGGATCCGCGTTGTCGTCGTAGGTGTCGACGATCGCCTCGGGAAGCTTCTTGAGCAGCCCCTCGCGGTTCTGCGCCGCCGTGAAGATCCGCACCATTCCCGCGCCCGTGCGGAAGGCGCTCAGCGCCGACAGATAACACGCACCGCCCATATTCCTGCTCCCGGCGACCAAAAGCACCTTCCCGAAGGTTCCCTTGTTTCCCGACCGGCTCCTCGCCGGGAAGTGCAGGTCCTTCTTCCAGTCTGTGAACGTGACAACGCCCGACCGCTTATTCGCTGTCACTGCACCGGGAATGCCGATCGGCGCACAGACGACTTCGCCCGCGCACGAAGCACCCGGGTACAGCATCAATCCCAGCTTCCTGTACGCAAAAGTGACTGTGATGTCGGCTTTTACAGCGCATCCCATGATGCTCCCGTCATCCGTATGGACCCCCGACGGGATATCCACCGCCACGACCTTCGCCCTGGAAGCATTCACCGCCTCGACCGCCTTGCGGTATTTTCCCTCGATGTTCCTGGTGATGCCGATGCCAAATATCGCGTCCACGATCACATCGTACAGTGTGTGCTCCACCCCGTAGTGGATCGGGATATTTAATTTCCTGGCAGTTTCAAGCTGGACAGCCGCCTCGGGCGACAGCTTCGACTGCTCCCCGATCATGTTGATCTCTGCGCGGATCCCCTGCTCCCGGAGAATCCGCGCCACAGCGATCCCGTCACCGCCATTGTTGCCGCTCCCAGCCATGACACCCACATAGATATCCGTGCCGTATCTGTCCAGGATCACGCTGACCGTCTGCAGCGCCGCGCGCTCCATCAGCACAAGCGCTCCGATGCCGTACTCCTCGATCGCCGCCGTGTCACTGGCTTTCATCTCCGCCGATGTCAACACATATTCCATAAGCATTACCAGCCTTTCCTCACTTCTGATATGCTATAGTATACCACACCCGCATGTGAAAAAAAACTCCAAAACAGTTATTCCTGTCTGGGAGTTTTCTTATCGATCAGGTCTTTTTCCTTGTTCAGCACATTCTGAGGGTTGTATTTCATGTCAAACATATCGATCACGTCAGGTCCGAAGATCGAATGCATATAATTGTACATCTCGTCATTCCAGATCTCCTTCTGCTGCTTCTGGATGATCTTTTTCTTGAGCTGCACCTTGAAGTCGGACACCCACTGGTTGATCTCATCGATCTCCCTGACATTCTCCCGTATCCTGCTGTAGCACAGCCGCATCGATGCCAGCATCAGCTCAAAATTCGCCTCGTCGATCTGCTTTGGGATCTCCAGCAGCTCATCGTTGTAGTCCTCCATCTTCTGTTTGGACTCCTCGATCATGCGCTTGTTCTCCGACATTTTCTTTTCCTTCGCAGAACTGTCGGGAAGCTCCATGATGGACACGATCTCCTGCATGAGCTTCTTCTTGAATGCCGACAGGCTCTTCAACTCCGTGTTCAGTTTGCCCTGCCGCTTCAAGATCTCGTTGAGATTCTCCTCGAGCCGCCGGATCTCCTCGTTTGCACCCGTCTGCGTGAAAAGCCTGTGCCACTGGTTATCCAGCGTCAAAACAGGGATCTTTTTGCCGATCAATGCCTCCCGAAAGATTTCTTCCTCCTGTTCCATATCCCCATCCCCCATCTTATTGGTTTGCGATCCCGTACGATAGTTTCATAAGACTATCGGAAAGATGTACATTCTCGACCACGATACTCTCCGGCACATTCAGATCCAGGTGCGCAAAATTCCAGATCGCCTTGATCTCACATCGGACGAGCAGCTCAGCCGTCTTCGCCGCACCCTCCTTCGGTATGGTGAGCACCGCGATATCGATGTCATTTTCCCTGACAAACCGCTCGATATGCTCCACCGGCTGCACCGCGATCCCGCGAAGCTCCTTTCCGTGCAGCGCGGGATTTTTGTCAAAGATCCCTTTCACGATAAATCCCCTGCGCTCAAAGTTCATATAGTTCGCGAGCGCCTGCCCGAGATTTCCCGCGCCCACGATGATCAGGTTGTAGGACTTGTTCAGTCCGAGTATCTTCGCGATCTCATTGTACAGATATTCCACATTGTAGCCGTACCCCTGCTGTCCAAAGCCGCCAAAATTGTTGAAGTCCTGCCGGATCTGTGATGCAGTGACTTTCATCAATTTGCTCAAATCCTGAGATGATATCCTCTCGATGCCGCTATCTTTCAGCTCCCCCAGGTATCGGTAGTACCTGGGAAGCCTGGCAACGACCGCCTGCGATATAATCTTATCATCCACGATTCCTAACCTCCACACATCAATTACCTTCCGGCAATGCAATATGTCAAAAGTCGATTGCATATGCAATATGCCAAAAAAATAACAAAATATATAGAACTTATTATACAATCCTGTTAAATGATTGTCAATTCTTTTTGGAATTATGATTACGATTGATTTTATCATGATTCTCTTTTATAATAAGGGGCAGAGATGAATGAACGAATGAAGGAGGATATCCCATGATCCTGTCATGCACTAACATAGACAAAACTTTCGTGGACAACCACGTCATCAAAAACGCATCCTTTCATATAGAAGATTATGAAAAAGCTGCGATCGTCGGCATCAACGGCGCGGGCAAGACCACACTGCTCAAGATCATCACCGGCGGACTCCCCGCCGATGCGGGCAGCGTGACGCTCGCAAAGGACAAAACCTTCGGCTACCTGGCGCAGCACCAGGCCGTGGACAGTGAGAACTCGATCTTTGACGAGCTGCTCACCGTCAAGCAGGAGGTCCTCGACCTCGAGTCCGCGATCCGCCAGACGGAGGCTGACATGAAGAACGCCGAGGGGGAGGCGCTTGACCTCCTGCTCAAAAAATACGCCGACATGACACACCGCTTTGAGGATATCAACGGCTACGCCTGCAAGAGCGAGATCACCGGCATCCTCAAGGGTCTTGGCTTCGAGGAGGACGAGTTTGGCAAGAAAGTCGCCACGCTCTCCGGCGGTCAGAAGACGCGCGTGGCACTCGGAAAGCTGCTCCTGCAGAAGCCCGACCTCATCATGCTCGACGAGCCGACAAACCACCTTGACCTCAACTCCATCGCGTGGCTTGAGACATACCTGCTGAACTACAGGGGCGCCGTCATCATCGTCTCGCACGACCGGTATTTTCTGGACCGGATCGCCACGAAGATCATCGAGATCGACAACGGCGTCGTGTCCTCTTTCGGCGGGAACTACTCGGACTATGCCGTTCAGAAAGAACACCTGCGCACCGAGCAGATGAACGCCTATCTGAACCAGCAGCGCGAGATCAAACACCAGGAGGAAGTCATCGACAGGCTAAAGCAGTTCAACCGCGAGAAATCCATCCGGCGCGCAGAGAGCCGCGAGAAGATGCTCGACAAGATCGAACGTCTCGACAAGCCTGTCGAGGTCAGGGCGGATATGAAACTGGCGCTCACCCCCCACAGGACCAGCGGCAATGACGTCATAGCCATCGAAGGGCTCTCCAAGCGGTTTGACAGCCACCAGCTGTTTGAGAATGTCAGCTTTGAGATCAAGCGCGGGGAACATGTCGCCGTCATCGGGGACAACGGTACCGGAAAGACCACGCTCCTAAAGATCATCAACGAGCTTGTCCCGATGGACAGCGGATCGATCCGGCTCGGGGCAAACGTGGAGATCGGGTACTATGACCAGGAGCATCATGTGCTGCATATGGACAAGACACTGTTCGAGGAGATCAGCGACGATTACCCGTATCTGACCAACACAGAGATCCGGAACACCCTCGCGGCATTCCTGTTCACGGGCGAGGATGTCTTCAAGAAGATCAGCGCGCTCAGCGGCGGCGAGCGCGGGCGCGTGTCCCTCGCAAAGCTCATGCTGTCCGAGGCGAACTTCCTCATCCTCGACGAGCCGACAAACCACCTTGACATCACCTCGAAGGAGATCCTCGAGACCGCGCTGAACGCCTATGAAGGAACCGTCCTCTATGTCTCACACGACCGCTACTTTATCAACAAAACGGCAAGCCGCATCCTCGAGCTCACGCACCAGAAGTTTGTCAACTATATCGGGAACTATGACTATTATCTTGAAAAAAGGGAAATCCTGACACCAGCACCGGAAACTACCCCCGGCGAAATGGCGATCGAACCCTCCGCACAGAAACTGGACTGGAAACAGCAGAAGGAAAACCAGGCGCAGCTGCGCAAACGGGAAAATGACCTGAAAAAATGCGAGGAAAAGATCGAGTCGCTCGAAGCCCGGAGCGCGGCGCTCGACGAGGAGATGGCAAAGCCCGAGATCGCGACAAACCCGGCGAAACTGCAGGAGATCGCAGTTGAGAAAGCGTCGATCGAAACCGAGCTCGAAGCGCTCTATATCAAGTGGGAAACGCTGTCCGAGTAGCCCTACGCGCCGGATCCTGCGCATATAGCGCATATAGATACAGAAAAGGAGAGATATGAATGAAAAAATTCTTGATCATTGACGGCTCGTCGATGCTGAGCACCTCATACTACGGCAATCTGCCCAAATCCGTGCTCTACGCAAAGACGGACGAGGAGAAGGAAAGTCACTACTCCGAGATCCTGCAAACCTCCAAGGGCGCGTACACCAACGCCCTTTTCACCATGCTCCGAACTCTTGTTTCTCTTTACAGGAAGGCAAAACCGGATTATGTCGCGATCGCCTTCGACGTGTCGCGCGATACATTCCGGCGCACCGTTCTGGGCGCGGACTCCTACAAGGCAAACAGAAAGGAATCCCCCGCCCCCCTGAGGGAGCAGTTCATCGCCATGGAAAACCTTCTGCAGAAGGTCGGCTGCCAGGTGCTGATGGACAAGGACTATGAGGCGGACGACTTCGCCGCATCCCTCGTCAGGAAATTTGAGTCGCCGGAACTTGAAACCTACCTTCTCACAAAGGATCACGACTATTTCCAGCTGGTGAGCGATCACACCAGGCTGTGGCGCGTCACTGACAAGGAAAAAGCGAAGGACATGCAGCAGCGGTACGGACTCTGCGCCGGCAAGGGCGGATATGCCTCCCTCCCGGCAGGGATCTTTGAGTACACGCCCGACATCGTTTATTCCGAGGAGGGCGTGTACCCCGAAAATATCGTCACCCTGCTCTCCATCACCGGCGATCCGGGCGACGGGATCCCCGGCTGCAAGGGCGTGTCCTCTGCCGCCGCCCCGCTCGTGAACGAGTACGGTTCCCTCGATGCGATCTACGCGGCGATCGGGGACTGCGAGGGCAGCAAGAAGAAGGAGAAGGCGCTGTCCGACTTCTGGAAAAGCAATCTCGGCATCGGGCGCAGCCCCCTGAACGCCCTGAAAGAAAATAAGGAGACTGTCTATCTGAGCTACCAGCTCGCCAGGATGAAGGACGACATCCCCATCGCGCAGTCCCTCGAAGACTTCAGGCTGAACATTGACAAAGCCGCCCTCAAGGAGGAGCTGAGCCACTATGAGATGCTCAGCCTGATCGCGGAACTGCGATTGTAAGCGCACTCTCACAGACCTGATCCGTCATCCTGCAGCCTACAGCGCGTCAAACGTCTCACGGATCGCCTTGATAAACTCCAGGCTGTTCAGGATCACCGGATTTTCACAGGTCGATATCAGCGAAAGGCTCTTCGTCATCTTTCCGTCCTCCACCGTCTTGATGCACGCCCTGTCCAGCTTGTCCGCAAAATCCTGAAGCGCCTGGATCCCGTCCAGCTCACCGCGCTTGCGCAGTGCGCCCGTCCACGCAAAGATCGTTGCGATCGAGTTGGTGGAGGTCTCCTCACCCTTCAAGTGCTTATAGTAATGGCGCTGCACCGTGCCGTGCGCCGCCTCATACTCATACACGCCGCTCGGTGAGACGAGCACGGAGGTCATCATGGACAGATCGCCGTACGCGGTCGCCACCATATCTGACATCACATCGCCGTCATAGTTCTTGCACGCCCATATAAAACCGCCCTCGGAACGGATCACGCGCGCGACCGCGTCGTCGATCAGCGTGTAGAAATACTCGATTCCCAGCTCCTCGAACTTCGCTTTGTACTCGGCATCGTAAATCTCCTGGAAAATGTCCTTGAATGTATGGTCATACTTCTTGGAGATCGTGTCCTTCGTCGAGAACCACAGATCCTGTTTCGTGTCGACCGCATAGCCAAAGCACGCCCTCGCAAAGCTGGAGATCGAATCCTCTGTGTTGTGGATGCCCTGTATGATGCCGGCGCCGGAAAAATCGTGAATCAGCTCCCTCGTCTCCGTGCCGTCCTCCGCGGTAAAGACCAGCTCCGCCTTTCCCCTCCCCGGGACCTTGATCTCCGTGTTCTTGTACACATCGCCGTACGCATGGCGGGCGATCGTGATCGGCTTCGTCCAGTTCTTCACATACGGGACAATCCCCTTGATCAGGATGGGCGCGCGGAACACGGTCCCGTCAAGGATCGCCCGGATCGTGCCGTTCGGGCTCTTCCACATCTCTTTCAGATCATACTCGGTCATCCTCGCGGCGTTCGGCGTGATCGTCGCACATTTGACCGCCACACCGTACTTTTTGGTCGCCTCCGCGGAATCCACCGTCACCTGGTCATTCGTCTCGTTGCGGTACTCCAGACCGAGATCATAGTACTCAGACTTTAAGTCTATGTACGGAAGGATCAGCTCATCCTTGATCATCTTCCAGAGAATCCTGGTCATCTCATCCCCGTCCATCTCCACCAAAGGTGTTGTCATCTGAATCTTTGCCATAAATGTCTCCTCCTATACTCTCAGGCTGTGTCTTTCACAGCCTTTTAATGTTTTATGCTCAAACCACATTTTACCATATTTCTGTACGCATTACAAATATGTTCGTCCGCCAGTTTCTCCGCAAGCTGGGCATTCTGGTCGCGTATCGCCTCCATGATGCTCTTGTGCTCCTCCACAGCAGCCGCGCTCCTTGCGTGATCCGAGAGCGTCTGCTGGCGCTGGCGCTGCACATACTGGTGGAAATCCTTCAAGAGATGGATCAGCATCTTGCTCTCACACGCCTCATACAGTTTCATGTGAAAACGGTTGTCCAACTCGATCAGCTGATCATAGTGCTCCTTTTTCAAATGGAACTCGCTCAGGAGAATGATCTCCTCAAGTTCCTCGATCCGCTCCCTGGTGATCTTCTTCGTCGCCCACCTCGCGCACAGCCCCTCGAGGAGCGAGCGGATCTCGTAGATATCCGCCACATCCGACACAGAGATCCCCGTCACATACGCCCCCTTGTTGGGCACGATCCGGATCAGCCCCTCCAGCTCAAGCTGCCGGAAAGCCTCGCGGACAGGCGTCCTGCTCACGCCGAGTTCCTCCGCGATCGCCGCCTCTTTCAGCTCGTCATTCTCCTGGTATTTCCCGCTCAGGATCCCCTCCCTGAGTTTGCAAAAGACTCTTCCACGCAGCGAATACTTGTCCGACACGTCCTGATTAACATCATACTCGCTCATTTTTCACTCCGCCACCAATCCTTCCTTATCAAAATCCGCTCAATCATTCCCGAGCGTCACACCGAGCGTCCCGCAGCCTTCCCTGATCACGGCGAGCAGTTCATCGTCCGTGAGGACCGTGACCCTGCCGCTCTCATACTCAGCGTCCACCCACGTCTTGACATACGCCACCAGCTCCGAGGACTTGCTGATCTTCTCGTCGTCTTTAAGCCTGTAGTAAGTGTTGATCCAGTGCGCGATACCCGCAAGTCCCGAGGTGTTGGACACGGCGCACAGAACCGGTCTGTTGAGGAATTTCTCCGTGTCAAATATATTGTAGATCTCCTCGTTCTTGAGCAGCCCGTCAGCATGGATCCCCGCCCGCGTGACGTTGAAATTCCTGCCCACAAAGGGTGTCCTCTCCGGAATGTGGTAGCCGATCTCCCGCTCGTAATATTCCGCAAGCTCCGTGATCACCGTCGTGTCCATGCCGTTCAGCGTACCTTTGAGCTGCGCGTACTCAAAGACCATCGCCTCGAGCGGCGTGTTTCCCGTGCGCTCGCCGATGCCGAAAAGCGACGTGTTGACGCCGGAACACCCGTACAGCCATGCAGTCGTCGAGTTTGTGACCGCCTTGTAGAAGTCATTGTGTCCGTGCCACTCGATCCACCTGTGCGGCACACCGGCGTGCATGTGGATCGCATAGATGATCCCCGGCACGCTCCTGGGGATGACCGCCCCCGGGTAATTCACGCCATATCCCATGGTATCGCAGGCGCGCACCACGATCGGAAGCCCGTACTGCTCCGACAGCTTCATGAGCTCCTGGCAGAACGGCACGACATAACCGTAGATATCCGCACGCGTGATATCCTCCAGATGACAGCGCACGCTGATCCCCTCGTCGAGACAGTCCCGCACGACAGAGAGATAGTGATCCATCGCCTGGCGCCTTGTCATCCTGAGTTTCAGGAAAATGTGGTAATCGGAACAGCTGACAAGAATCCCCGTCTGTTTCATGCCGATCTCTTTCACCAGCCTGAAGTCTTCCTTGCTCGCACGGATCCACGAAGTCACCTCCGGAAACTGATAGCCGCGCTCCATACACTTGTAGACCGCATCCCTGTCCTTCTGGCTGTACAGGAAGAATTCGCTCTGGCGGATCATGCCGTTTGGACCGCCGAGCCTGTGCAGGTAGTCGTATATCGTCACGATCTGCTCTGTGCTGTACGGTGCCCTCGACTGCTGCCCGTCCCTGAAAGTCGTGTCGGTGATCCAGATCTCCCGCGGCATGCTGTGCGGGACAACCCTGTCGTTAAACGGGATCTTCGGGATCTCATCGTAGGGAAACATATTGCGGAATGCGTTGGGTTTCTCCACGTCCTGCAGTTGATACATATGTTCCTCGATCCGCAGAAGATTGTTGTGCTCATTCATGGTAATTGGCCTGTTTTCAAAATACGCTCTGTTGTCTGCCATATCTTTTTCCTCCGTTCTCCGCCCCCTGTCCGGAATGAGGCGCAGTGCTGCCCCTGGACAGATATCGGCTATGTATTTGTGTATTATTGTATACAAAGATACAGTCTTTGTCAATATAAAAAACAGCATCCGTCTAATACAGCAGCTCCGCCTGGGCAAAAAGCCTGTCGATCTGGAGCATCCCGGCCCCCTGCACACTCCAGCTCTGCCCCAGATCCGCCGCCGATCCCAGCAAAAGCCGCCGAAGCTCCTTGTTCGAAAGCTGCGGATATTTCTGAAGGCACAGCGCACAGGCGCCGCTCACGATCGGCGCAGACATGGATGTGCCGCTCTTTGCTATATACGGTTTCATGCTGTATCTGTAACTGCAGGAGACGATATCCGTCCCCGGCGCCACGATATCCGGCTTTTTCAGGGGGTTGAGGATGCTTGTGATGGTCGTATCTTTCCCCGGTCCCCGGCTCGAGTACTCGTTGCAGAGCCTCCCGCCGTTCCCCTTATAACTGCCGTCATGACAGCCCACACAGACACAGCCGCCGCACTCCCCGATCGGTGACAGCGTCATGGGATTGGGCCCCTTGTTTCCCGCCGCTGCCACGATCATGATGTTCCTGTCCCACAGATACCGTATGTATTTCCGGAACTCTTCCCAGTCCCTCGGATCGATCCCGTCCTCCGACTCCATCTCGATGGATATGTTGAGGATCCTTATGGGGTACTTCCTGACCAGATCCGATATCCATATCAACCCGTTCGTGAGGTTTTTGAGGCTCCCCCCGCCCTTTTTGTCCAGCACCTTGCCGCATATCAGCGTGCACTCCGGGGCGATCCCGCGGTATCTTCCCTTGGACAGCAGACCGCTCCCGCCCAGGATCCCGGACACGTGCGTCCCGTGTCCGTTATCGTCATAATACACTCTCTTATCCGACACGAAATCTTTAAAAGCTGCTATTCTCCCCCTCAGATCCGGATGTGCTGCCACTCCGCTGTCCAGAACCGCCACATAGACTCCCCTGCCTGTGTAGGACGCTGTATCCCTGTGATCGCAGCCGATCATTCTGCGTACTCTATCCATCTTCATTCCCTCTGTAACTATCCCGGAAGCATGTTCAATGGATAATTACGTTGTATCTTCACATTAATATATGATGGGAACACTTTAAAGTACACAAAAAAGTACAAGATCCTGATCATTTCACAGAACCTTGTACTTCCCTGGCTGCCGTTCCTTGTGTAAAGTCTTATTCGTTGCGGATCGCCGCGAGCGGGCTCAGCCGCATCGCGCGGAGTGACGGGATAAATCCGGCAACCATACCGATGACAACCGCAAACACGATCGCAAGCGGACTCAGCCACAGCGGAATCCTGCAGATCGCACCCGATATCCCCATGTTGGCAGTCGCGTCACTTCCAGCCACCAGCCCGTTGATCACCAGGCTCAGCAGATAGCTGAACCCGACGCCGACCACACCGCCGATAAAGCCGATAAAGCCCGCCTCCATCAGAAAGAGTCCCTGTATGTTCCGTATATCACAGCCGAGCACCTTCATGACGCCGATCTCCTTCGTCCGCTCATAGATGGACATCATCATCGTGTTGGTGATACTGATCGCCGCCACCAGCATTGCCACCGCACCGATCGCGCCGAGCACCGCCTGTATCATGTTCATGCTGTCAATCTCCTGCTGGATCCACTCCACCGAGCTGTTCGCGTTATATCCCATATCGTTGATCATCTCTGTCAGTGCTGTCACATTTGCCATATCGTCGACCTGGACGACCATCTCCGAGTAAAACATCTCTTTGTAGGGCTTGCCGTTTTTCCCGGTGGGCTGCCCCGGTATGGGATTCTTCTTGAAAATCCGCTTCAGTTCCGCCTTCAGCGCATCCATGTCACACAGGACGCTCTGGCTGTAATTGTTGCCCCACTCCCCAAATTCGCCGTCCATCATACCGCATGCCTCTATGACATACTTCTTGGGCTGCTTGACCGGTGTCGACCCGTCCCCGGGATTTCCGCCTCCCTGCGAACCCCAGTACGCATCCTGGTCAAAGATCACGAAGATCGGATCGTTCATCAGATCGACATCCGGCATCTCGTTGTTCTCCCACCAGGGGGAAACGTTCGTCTTGTCAATGTAGAAATTCATCAGCACATTATTTCCGTAGAAAAACTGAAGCTCTGTGGACGAATCCGGCAGTTTCCCCTGCGCGATGGGAATATCCATCGTCGCAAGCTCCTCCTGCGTGACCCCGTAAATGTCCAGATATCCCCTGTACAGACCTACTTTCGCGATCGCGGAAAAATTCAGCTTGGGATAGACTGCCTCGACATGCTCCATGCCTTTAAGCTGCTGGACAAACGCATCGTCAAGACGTTTTTCCTCATCCTGGCCGCTGCTGGACGAATAAAATCCTCCGGAATAAATCTGTATCTGAGTCATAGAACTGTAGTTTGAATAGCTGTCGAGCATGCTCTGTTTCAGTCCGTTGCCAAGCGCGACCATGACGACGATCGATGTGATACCAATGACGACGCCCAACACCGTGAGCACGGTCCTGAGTTTTCGCTTCCACAGATTGGAGATACTCATGCGCAGTAAATCAAAGATTTTCATGATTCATCATCCCCATCCAGCAAATCCATGTCTTCCTTATGCTTCTTTGCCTTTTTCTTCTTTGAAATGACAACTGCGACGACCACGATCACAGCCACCACCGCAGCCACTATGCCGATGACAGCCACCAGCGGGATCTTCTTCTGGGCAGGCTCTTCCTCGAACGGCTCCGTGGGTACGTTTTCCATCATCCCTTCATCGAACGTCATCTCGTACACAAGGAGGTTCAGATCTTTCTCATAGCGGGACTCATTTCCCGCCTCGTCCTCATATGTGATCACGGCTTTCACGGTCCCGCCCCCGGTGTCCGGTGCGATACCAGTCAGCATGGAGTCGACATTTCCCGTATTTCCCGGAGCGATGTTCCCAAGGTATGTGATACCGCTGTCCACAGTCTCGCTCTCATAGTTCACTTTCACGTTGAACAGTGTCGTCTTGCCAGTGTTGAAAATGCTGAACATGACATTGGACTGCTCGCCCACCGCGATCGACTCCGGCATGATCTCCGCCGCGCCTGTGTCAAGCTTTGCCTCCTGCTTGATCGGCACCGACACATGCGCAACATCCGTCAGGTTCACCTGGTCTTCCGTGTCGTATTTCATGTTTACCGTGAGCACGTACGGTTTCTGGGAAAGGTCTGCTTTCGCCTCCATCTCGATGCTCATGTCATACGTCTCACCCGGTGCGATCCTTTCCTTGTAGACCGAGCTCGATCCCGATGTCGGCAGAAAAGCCGCGTAGGTGGCATCCGCATCTTTTCCCTCGACTGTCGCTTCCATATTAAAGAGCACATTCTCCACAGCAGTCTGCCTGGAAGTATTTTTGACGCTGACAGTCAGATTGAAAGTCGCCCCCGCATAGACCTCACCGGGATCCGTCCTGTACCCGGTCACGATGATTCGCGGATTGGCCGCCTTTTTGTCCTCATCGTCTTCATCCTTGATCAGCTTCTTCTTGGGATCGGAACCCTTTATATTGATATATGTAGTGATGTCTGTCTCCACCAGCGCGCCATTCTGATAGTAGGTCACATGGAAAGGCAGCGGGTAACAGCCTGTGAGTACGTCGTTCCTGACATTGAAGAACCAGCCGACATCCATGCGCTTGCTGTACGCATCCACCGTATTGTCCGCAGCCTGTATGATCTGGATCGTCTGCGCATCGTACGCCTGCCCGATGTTAAAAGGCCATTTCGTCTTGTCATTGGACACGGTCGGCGTTATCACCACATCGGTGATGTCTGTCTTTCCAAGATTGATGAAAGACAACACCACAAAAGTCTGCTCCCCGAATTTGGCATCGAGTATGGGAACCTCGTTGGAGAGCATCAGGAATTTCTCCGTTCCCGACGTATTCTCCTTGACGATCTCCAGCAGATACCCCTCGATCTCAGCCTCGTAGCTCGTCAGCTCGGACATTGTGAGCCCCGCATTTTTCATGTAAGACATGGCACTGTTATAAATCTTGTCCATGCGCTTGATCTTCTCGTCCGTCAGGTCATACAGGATCTTCAGATCGCTGTAGTAGCGGTTGAGTTCCCCGCGGATCTGATCCTTCCACGCATCCGACACATACTGGTCATAAGGCTCATCGGATGAGGAACCGCTGTCCCCGTCTCCCTCGCTGCCGCTGCCGCTCTCCCCGTAATTCACCGCGAACACTGTCGTCGCGTTTCCGCACAGTGCCAGCACCATCAGCATCAACACGACTATCCCTTTTACCTTTTTCATATCTCTCCTCCTTCTGTCCTTTGTGCGCTATTCCCCTGTTTTGCCCTGTGCGGCAGATACCGCATCGGCATTTCCCGTATTGTCGACCATGTCCACGATCTTGCCATCCACGATCCGTATGATCTTGTCCGCAAAGCCCGCCAGCGTGTTGTCATGCGTCACCATGATCAGCGTCCGCTTCTGCTCGCGCACGACATTCTGCATCAGGTTCATGATCTCCCTCGACGTATTGGAATCCAGGTTTCCAGTCGGCTCATCCGCAAAGATGATCTCGGGATTCACGACCAGCGCCCTCGCGACGCCGACGCGCTGCTGCTGTCCGCCTGACATCTGGTTCGGTCTGTGATCCCAGTATTTGTCAAGCCCCACCATATGTACCATCCGCTTTGCCCGCTTTAGCCGCTCTCTCCTGGACACGCCCTGAAAAGTCAGCGGAAGCGCCACATTCTCCACGGCATTCATTGTCCCCATCAGATTAAAGGACTGGAAGATAAAACCGATGTGCTCTCTCCGGAACCGGACCAGCTGGTTCTCGCTCTTGGTCTCCATGTGTTCCCCGACGATGACGATCTCTCCCTTTGTCGGCTTCTCCAGACCGGCAAGCATGTTCAGCAGTGTCGATTTGCCTGAGCCGGAAGTACCAACAATGGCACAAAACTCACCGCGGTTGATGCTAAAGCTCACGCCGTTCAATGCGCGCACCCTGTTCTCACCGATCCGATATACCTTATATAGATCCTTCACCATAATGACGGGCTTGGATTTTGCTGCCTCTGCCATCTCAACCTCCTCTGTACCTGATCCCCTTACTTTTTTCCTGATCTGTCTCCGTCGCGCGAACTGTACCATTCAGGTTAATACAGTCCACACGCATTCCAAAGAAATCATAGCACACATTATACAAAGTTGCAACCCATACTTAAAAATCTGACACGAATAACCGGAAGACTTTTTTTTGCGCGCCGGGCACCCGTCAGCTTTTGCTGACATGCTTCCTCCGGGTGCCCGTGTGCATCAAAAAGGCAGGGGAACTGTCCGGATCCCCTGCCCGCTGGCTCTGTCTGTACTTTAATACTCATAGTCCACATACTCCGTGTCCTTGCGGAGTTTTCCGTGAACGACACCGCTCCTGTACTCGCTCGTGTCATCGGCCTGATATTTGATCCCTTTCCTGTGGTCAGCCATGATATTCCGCTGGTTGTCCGTCAGGGAGTTTGGAATCTCCGCCTCCGTGATCATGATGTCCGCCACCTGCGTGACCGGCGCATACGCAAACTCACTGAACTCCGTGTAGTATGTGTTCATCAGGATAAACTCACCTGTATCCATATCGGACGGATAGATGTCGACCGCCTTGTCATACCCTGTCCGGAACTGGAAGATCGCAAGCTGCCCCTTTAGCTCCACATCGTTGTTGAACAGGTACTGTACCGTCCTGTCCCCAAAATCATTGACCGATTCATGTTTCGACACGTTGAGGTCAATATCGCTCTTGATCTTATCCTCGTAGAGCATCTTGAAGGACACGCCAAGTTCATCGTCGATCTTTGCATACAGGATCACTTTTTTGCCCACATAGCTGTTGTAGATGTCTTTCTTGATGATCTTCTGCTTGTTCAGCGTCAGATAGACAAACTCATATCCCAGCTCCGCAGCGGTCTTCTGCGCATCCGCGATCTGATGATCCGCGTTGTTTTTGATACCGATCGCCCCCGCGGAAGTGACCGAATCCATCTTCACATAACAGATCACCCCGATGTTGATCCTGTACCAGCCGTTGGAGTACGCACCGATCACCTGCACCGGAATGTTGGCGCCTATCGTCGTGAGAACTGTTGACTTGTAATCAGGCTCTGCATAGACCACACAGTTTTCCTTTGTGTAGTACGTATCCTTCATCGCTGTATAGGTAGGTCCCTTGGCGTATGCCACCATATCCGCACTCGCTGCGGGCGCACACAGCACTGCGGCAGCCAGCATGACTGCAGCGGCTTTCATCTTAAACCCTTTTCGCATCTCATAACCTCCCCGCTATCAGTAATTCTCGATCTTTGTCCCCTCCGGAAACGAATTCGTCTGGTAGGAGCACTTCGAATTGACTGTTACCTCCTTGAACGCAGCGCCCGCGAACGCCGATGAGCCAATGCTGAGTGTATTCTTCGGTATGGTAACAGTCGCAAGCGCCGTACAGCCAGTAAATGCATTGTCTCCAACGCTGATCACCGACTTGGGCAGCGTCAGCTCCGTGATCCCTGTACAGCCTGAGAACGCGGATTCGGGGATCGCCTCGATCCCGGAGCGGATCTCAAGAGTCTTGATCCCGGTGCAGCCCATAAAGGCGTTGTCTATCATCGTCCGCATCGTGCCGGGAAGCCTGACGCTCTCGATCGCCGTGCAGCCCTCAAAAGCGCTCTCACCGATAAATTCCAGCTCATTGGGCCATTTTGTCAGCGCCATCGCCACACAGCCGGTAAATGCTTCCTTCTCCACCCGCTTCAACGAGGAGGGCAGTTTTGTCATCTCCATCCTGGCGCAGTTGTTAAATGCCTGCTCCTCGATCGTCTCGATATCACTCGATAGCCTGACAGTCTTCAGATCCGTACACTCGTTAAACGTCTTTTTGCCGATCCTGGTCACACCGTCGGGTATCGTGATCCGCGCAAGCTTTGAACAGCTGTCAAACGCGCCCTCGCCCATCTCGGTCAGTCTGTCGGGCAGCGTGACGTCGACCAGAAGTTCACTGCTCTTAAACACATTTTTCCCGATCTTCTCGACGGTGTCGGGGAGCGATATCCGCACTAATGTCTTCGAGCTGGCAAATGCGGAGTCCGATATCTCCGTGACCGGCTGACCCTCTATCGTGTCAGGAACATCGAGCGTCGCCGCACTGCCGATATATTTCTTGACGACCACATGATCCTTGTACAGCGTATACTCATACTCGCTGTTCTTCTTCTCCTCCGGCTGCACCTCTTCCGTGCTCGTGTCCTCCGACTCCGATTCTTCCTCCTCCGGATTCTCCAGGAAATAGTCATGACTGCCGTTCCTGTTTCCATCCACAGAGCCGTTTGTCCTCGGATCGCGGTCCGCCGTTCCTGTCGAGGACGCGGAACCTGTCGCCGTTCCCTGCGTCCCTTCCGCCTCCCTTGAAGCGGCAGCTGACGACTCATCCTCAAACACCTGCATCGCCTGTGCATAATTGCCCTGTGAATCCTCGATCAGGGACTGGATCTCAGCGGGGAACTCGCCGTCTGCCAGCATCTCCCCCTCAGTCCCGGTCTCGGTCTCAGTCTCTGTCTCGATCTCCGAGACAATCTCTGTCGAGGATTCCGGCTCCGCGCCGATCACCCCCGTCTTATTCAGATACATACCCAGCAGGATCGCAAATGCAACCGTGCATCCGCCTACCATTCCCCAAAAAAGTTTTTCCATTCTGTCCTCTCCGGTTTAAAACTCATTTCTTTTATATTTTATTGATTAAAATCTTCCTCCGATATCTGTGTGCCGTAGAATGCACCGCGGACAACCGTCTTCAATCCCTCACAGCCCGTCAGGCCTGTCAGTGAACTGCAGTTGCGGAACGCCTCCGCACAGATCTTCTCCACAGAGGCAGGTATGGCTGCATCCAGTATCTCCGTGTGTCCCTTAAATACCTCGGAACCGATCTGTTTCACGCCCTCGGGTATCTCCACATGCTCGCTGTCCCCTCTGTACGCCAGCAGGATCCCGTCGCCGACAATCAGAAAATCGTCACCGGAACTGTCCTTCTTCCAGTTGTTCAGCCACGCTGTTCCCTCAAATGCCTTCGTGCCGATATCCGTAACCGAATCCGGTATCGTCACATCCGCGAGAGCCGTGCAGGACAGAAACGCCCCGTACTCGATCTCCGTGACATTGGCGGGGATGTCGATCGACTTCAATCCGCTCTCCGCAAACGCCAGCCGTCCGATCGTCCTGACATCCTCACTGATATCATAGTCTGTCAGATCTTTTTTCTTATAGTATGCCCTCTGCGCAATGCTGTCGCCTGTCTTGCTGCTATTCTCGACATCGACCGTTATGGAAGTGCTGCCCTCCTTCTCCGGCGTCTGATCCTGCTGCCCGGAATCCTCTGTGACAACATCCGCTTTCACGCCGCCCGGGATCCCGTACACCTGTCCCCTGCGGTTATCCATCAGCACAACCGCCCTGCCTGCCACGATCACCGTCTTGCCGATCACGTTGTCCGGTTCCGGGACGTCAAGCGGGTGGATATATCCCTCCGTGCTCGGATATCCCGAAGGATCCTGCGTCGTCTGCTGCTCATCCTGGTCCGTGCTGTCCGGATCGCGGTCGGGTGTCGTCTGTGTTCCGCCATTCGTTGTCGTGGTCGTCGTCGTAGTTGTCGTCGTACTGCTGCCTGACCCGTTACCTACATTGGGCTTCTCCTCAAGTCCCGCATTGCTGTCCATGAAGTCCGTCGGATATTCCGCCTCATAGATCACAGGGATCTTGCGCTCCTTGCCAAAAGTGTCTGCCGTGCTGGACCTGGTCGTGTAAATCTTCATATCAGGACTGCCCGTGAACGCTTTCCTGTCGATGTTTACCACAGATGCCGGTATCACGACCTGTTTGAGGTTTACGTTGTTCGCAAACGCCTTCTCACTGATACCAGTCGTCGGACTCTGGATCACGGCATTCTCCACACTGCCCATGCTCGACATAGCCTGCCGGGGAATCCCTGCCACCTTGCCCGAAACCATCACGTTTTTCGTGTTCTGCAGGTTCCAGAAAGCGTACGTGTCAATGTTCTGCACCGTATCCGGCATCGCATAGTTCTCGCCCTCGCGCGCCGGGAGCACCTGATACAGCATCGTCATATTTCCGTTGTATATCGCGCCATTATAATACGTAAGGTACTCGTTGTCCTGATCGATCGCGACTGCCGCAAGGCTGTCACAGTTCGCAAAGACACCTGAGCCCCACGAACTCACATTCTCCCCTATCTCCACAGAAGTGAGCGATGTACACCCCTCAAAAGCGCCGGGTCCCACCTTCTCCACACTGTCAGGAAGGATCACGCCTGTGAGTGCCGTACAGTTCTTAAATGCATTGTAGGATATCTCGGTGACAGACTCCGGGATCGTGAGGCTCGTCAGCGTCTCGTTTCCCGAAAACGCCTCGTCACCTATCGTTGTGATCGTGTCCGGGAGGTTGACATACGTGTCAGTCCCCAGATACTTTGTCAATGTCGTCCCATTGATGCGGAATCTGTCATCCTCCGCGGCTGTCACACCGCCGCCGATTCCTCTGGCAACAGTCACTAGCGAAAGGATTCCGAGTACTGCCAAGCTTAAAACAGCCATGTGTATTCTTTTCATATTGGTCTCCTTTTCATAAGGAACTGCAATGCGGCATGATGCCGCATGACAGTTCCTTACTTTGTTCTATGTCTATGCTGCCCTATATTTTCTGCGTTTCCGTCCATCACTCAGGACAAACAGCAAGATCGAAACACATGCCATACCGATCGCCGCAAACCACTTCGGATGAATCGGATCACCCGTCGCCGGTGTCGAGTCAAGCATCTGACCTGCAATCAGATTGTTGGTGTCCACATAGATCACATACGGTGAGAAATGCGGCGGTACGAATGATACACAAGCGATGCCGTCGATCGTCGTAAACCTCGGTGTGATCTGCTGCAGATTGCCATTGTCTGCCGCCGCGACACGCGCATTTCCGCCGTACTGGATCAGCACATCCGGAATCGGCATCGTCACTGTGATATTCAACCCTGTCGAATCCGTGATCTTGTTCTGACCTGTGGAATCGTAGAGTGAGATATCCATCGGCAGGTATGCCAGCCCATTCAGCGAGCCATATGTATTTGTGAGTGACTGCTCCACTGCCGCTGTCGCCTCCGGGGACTCTGTGATCCTGACGATAAAGTTATCCGTAGAACCGCTGACTGCCAGGGAAGCCACATCTGTGTTGGAGATCCCGTTCTTCGTTATATAGATCTTGTTGCCATTGTTGGTCGTCCCGTTCGTCGTATTGTTGACGGTGCCGTTTGTTCCCGTCGTGGATGTCGAGCTGCTCGGTCTGTTGGGCACTGTGCTGGTACTCGTGTTGGTGCCCGGTCTCCTTGACGGTCCGTCATCGTCGTCATCATCGTCATCGCTCGATCTCGTCTTGTAATTCGCCGTCACGGTGACGTCTGCTGCCGGCATCACGAAGGATGTCGACACCGAGTTGGCATTGGCAAATCCCAGACCGGAATTGTTGGTCGTCCATCTGGAGAATACCCTGCTCGAGGACTCCGGCGCGTTTGCCGTGATGTTGACTGTCGCGCCTGCCGCGTACTCGCCGCTTCCCGAACCATAGTTTACAGTTACTTTGTACTTCTTGCCGCTATCCGATCCGCCTGGGTTATTGCCGTCACCGCCTGGATTGTTGTTTCCACCGTTTCCGCCTGAAAAATTCGCTGTGACATTCACATTTGCCGCCGGCATCACGAAGGTTGTCGTAGCAGTCGTCGCGCTGGCAAACTTCACATCCGCTGTCGTTGTCGTCCAGTTCACAAAGGTCTGACCTGCAGGCGGTGTGTTGGCTGTGATCGTGACTGTCGCACCTGGGCGGTAGTTACCGCTGCCTGTACCGTTGTTGACCGTCACCTTGTAGGTGCCGTCCGGGTTCGGGGTGTCTGTGCCGCCGCCGATCGCCGTGTTGGCTGTCACTGTGATGTCCGCATTTGGCATGGTAAACGAAGTCGCAGGACTTGAAGCATTTAATAACAGAGAAATATACGTACCCGGCTCGATCGTCCATACCTTGAAATTCGCCTCGTCGTTTGCCATGATTGTCACAGGCGTGCCGCCCTTGATGGTTGTCGGGAATGTCGAGACCAGCGTTCCGCCGATCATTGCCTTGCCGTTTGCAACCGTAAGGTTGTAGTCCTTTCCATCCGGTACAATCGTGGTGGGATCCTCCTTATATATTGCCCTGATCGTTCTATCTTCTGTTACATTTGAATACGTTGCTTCACCCGTCAGTGGATTGCCGTTCTCATCACGAACGCCCGTGCAGATCCAGTAGTCAAACTTATAGCCTGATTTTTCTGGTGCTGTCGGCGGATTCTCGAGTGTCGCGCCTTTATCGATCTCGATCGTCTTGATTATATTGCCGATCTCATCCTCGAACGTCAGGATACATGTACTTCCCAGTTCTGACCAGTGAATCCTGTTTTCATCCAGACCACTCTTCTTAAGCTCTTTCTTGATCTGCTCATAATTTAAGTGACTTATACTCTCCTCACCTTTATAGTTCGTTGAGATACCTTTGATAAATACTTCGTTTGTCGTTTTGAAATCAAACGCCTCTGTTGAAATCGTGCAATCTGGATTTTTTATTTCCAGATACAGCTCCCTGTCAGCAGCGCCTTTAAATGCGTTCTGGTCAATGGTTCTGACCGTTTCTGGCAGTTTCACCTGCCACAAACTCGTACAGTTTTCAAACGCTCTCTGCGGAATTCTATCTGCTTTAGAAGCATTCAGATCCACCGTGGTAATATCTTTACAGTTTGAAAAAGCACCTTCCCGAATACTGGTAATGGTTGAAATCATCGAATCTACATTTGCTCCCTCTTCACCTGTACCCGTGATAGAACCTGTATAATAATAATGTCCATTGGTTGATTTCTGCCCTCTGCCCTCCAGACATTCGACAAGTTCTGACGTGCCATCATCATTCATCTCATAAAGCAGAAGATTCTCAAAAGCAAACCTGGTAGCACCTGTATTGATATCATGCAAATTCTTACAGCCTCTGAATGGCAGATCATCCATCTCCTCAACTGCATTGAACGCTACAGTCAACAGGTTTTCGCAGCTGTCAAATGCATACTTTGGCAGCTCTTTGACACCACGCATATCAATGCTGGTCAGATAATCGTTTCCGGATGTATACGCCTCTCGATATGTATGTCCCTCATAAGGTTTTTCCCAGATCACGCCTTTGGTAGGATCCGTCTGATCAGCCTGGGTAGTTTCCTTGAAGCCCCCGCTGAACAAGCCGCCAGTCGATACAATTCTATCTTTCTCCGGATCATTGTTCACATATGCGGTATCGCCAATATTCGAAGCATAGGGTTCATCCTCTACATACGCTGCGCCATCAAGTGAATACAAGCTTTGCAGATCCGTTTTATCTTGTAGTGTATCGCTATTTACAGTTTTATCTGTGATCTCCTCCCACTCATAATCGCTCTTTACCTGACTGTCTGTGCCATCTTGATTTTTCTTTTGTTGAACATACTGCCAGCTGATATATTTATGATCTGGCTCATTTCCTGATTTTGTATCAAAAAACGACTTTGTATCAATACTCTCAATACCACTTGGCAGCTCCATCTTCAGCGACTGTAAGATTGTCCTTGCCGCGTCGGTATTCAGTTCTTCCGGCTTCTTTGTAGCATCGATATAAATCTCTTCAAACAACTGCCTATCGTCGGAATCCATATCTTCGTAATGCGGATAATTCACCAGCGTTGCCTTTCCGTCCGCACGGTTTCTGATCACTGTCAGATTCAAGGGCGCGCCTGTCTTGTAACAAATCTGCGCATCCCCCGAAAGCAATTCCGAATTATTGGGAGACATCGCCATCTTGAAAGGCGCGTATTCAGGATGAATCGCCCCATGGAATGTCAGATGCTTCGAATTCGTTTTAAACGCATCCCCGGCAATCTTTAACTCCTGCCAGTACTCCACATTCTCTTCATTCCACGTAGACGTAAGCGCCTGACTGAACACGACATTTTCCAGCTCTTTACACCCAGCAAAAGCCTCACTCTCGATATTCTTGACTCCAGAACCAATCTCTACCCACTGCAGAGCCGGCATATCCTTAAATGCCCCTGCCTTAATGTCAGTGATCGCATCACCGATCGACAGCTTCGTGACATTGTTTTTCAGATCTTGAGCATCATCAAAACATCCCTCTTCTATAGATACAATTTTATATTCCCCTACCGTGGTTGGTATCTTGATCCATTCATGGTCTGGCGTACCGCTTTGATTTTGATCATAAAGGAAGAAACTAATCAGTGAAGCCAATTTGTTGGCTTTATCAATTTCTTCGATATTGGCAATGTATTTTAAGTTTCCATCTTCGTCGCTGACACCTATTTCAAAATGAACCTTTCCATCCTTGTCTGTAAATTTATATGGCACAGATGTCAGTGCCCACGTATCATTTCCGGTCTTACCAGCCTTTGCTTTCCATGTCGCTTTCCTCGGTTCTGCATAACTTGACCCAGTGTTCAGCGTCTCTGGACCTTCCACATAAAAATCTGAATTCCATACATTGACAAACAACGCTTCCGGCTCATAGGTTGCACTTTTAGCGCCTTCCGGGAATAATACATACGAAAGATCACTGCAGCCTGACAGTGTATTGTCCGGAATCTTTGATTTCAGCAGTCCTGGAAATCTGACTGTTGCCAGTGTCTTCCTGTTTGCAAGGATATAATCATATTTATCCTCAGCATTATTGCCAGTATCATAAATAATATCTGTATTCCCACCTGGAAATTTGAACTCAGTCAACTGACCGCCCTGATTGGCAAGCGCAAATGCACCTTTTTCTATCTGGTACTGTTTCGTACTGTTTTCCGGGAAATCCACTTTTGTCAATGCAGTACAGTCATAAAAAGCATATTTTTTAATCGCTATGTTATCGCTTCTACCTCCGTCCTCAAATTCGACCTCTGTCAAAGAAACCGCATTGGCAAATGCACCTGCTCCTACTGTCTTAACAGAATACGGAATCTTTACACTCGTGATCGCTGTACTGTAAAATGCTTTTTTATCAATCGTCATAAACGAATTAGAGCCTGTCGCAGTACCATCACCAAATGTAAAATTAACTGATTTTAATTTACTGCTGTCTGCAAATGCCTCTTCGCCGATAATTTCACATGTGGTTGCATTAATTGTAACCGTATCAAGATTTGATTTTCCAAATGCCGTTTTGCCTATAAACGTTATTCCCTGCGGAAGGCTTATCGATCTTAAATGTGTCCCAAAGAAAACAGGACTTGTGTTCTGATCATAACTTGCAATCCCTCGGATCAGAACGCTTGTGCTGGCTGCAAGGTATTTTTTGTCGTCCAGCTGACCTGTATAGTTCCCACCCTCTTTCAATTGTGGTACATATACACTCTCATTCTCGCCTGCTGCATTTGTCTTTGACAATCCCTTCAGGCGAAAATCCAATAAGTTCTTAGTCGATCCATTTCTACAATAATTCCGAATGATATAATCGACAATATTGTTCAGTCCGTTATCCGCATTGGAAAAACCATCCCATGAAGTTGTAAGGCTCTGCAAAGAACTCGATCGACTCGCCAGTGCATTGGACTGATTGATAAAGTCATTCCACTCAGTTGTGTCACTCCCCTGCCATTGATAACCATTCCCTGCCACTCTCGCTACAAAAGCATCTATTTTTCCTTGAAGCGTACTCGCATCCTGATTATATGCATTGATTGCTGCGACCCTTTCGTCGTAAATCGCTTTTCCGAATTCCTGTTCGTATATTTTTTTAGAATCCAAATTACTTAAAGTAGAAAAATCAGTATACCCGTGCGCATTTTGATTATTCGTTATGTCGTTACTAATTGACACATTAACACTTGTAGAAGTCGGATTTTCAACACGAATCGTACTAATCGATACTGCAGCCAGATTACTACCTGATGGTGCTGTATTGGGCACACTAGTCGACTGTGATGATGTATTAAAACTTAATTCAAACGATCCATTCGCCAGAGCATCTGTTATATCCTCTATAAAGCTACCATCAAATTGAACGTAGTCACAATATTCCGTACCATTAATTGTCAATGCTGTTTCGCTGCCGTGAAATCCATCACCAATGATATCCCTTATAATCATGGCTTCACTGCCGCTTGATTTCTTCTTCACTTCAAAAACATCAATAAACGAACCACCGCCATCTGTTTCCACGATACGCTGTACTATGGCTGTTCCGCCGCTAAAACTGTCCTCATACTTCGCTTTACTATATTCAGCCGGAGTGTCTTGCGAATTATTAAGATCATCGGAAATATCACCAAGTGCCCTGCTGTTATCCGCCTGCACTATCCCGAGGTTCTCCACCGGTATCGCCGCCACAACGATCGCCATGATCATGGTGAGTGCCGCGACCGTGCGCATGACTCTCCTTCTCAACTTGTAGTTCTTTTTCCTTCTACTCTTCTTTGCCATCTTGTTTCTCCCCACTTCGTTATTTCTATTCCCTCTTATTGCCGGTATCACTTGCTGCCTCAATTTATGTGAAATCACGTTCCGGTCGTACCGGAAGTGACAGTATATCCCTGTATTGACTCCCTATATGTTGTTCACTGCGTCTGCACCAGACCTGCCGCTTTCACTGCTCATCTATTTCATTCTCTCCCTCATCCTTTACGTCAAAGCTTTGGGCAGACAGGCTTTACTGACAGATGGAATTTTTATAATATTCCAATACCTTTTTGTCGTCAAACTCCCCGTCAGTACAGTTCTTCTTATATTCCAGGACTGCTTCCTTGATCCGCCCGATTAATTCGATGCTTTCTTCCACTTCCTCTGCAATCTCTTCGTTTGTCCTGCCTTTCAGCATCTTCTTGTATACCATTTTGATCAAGCGCAGTATTTCACCTTCCTCGCGACCTTCTTCGCGGCCTTCTTCACGGCCTTCCTCACGAAACTGCTCCATGGTCTCTGCCTCATTATACTCCGTGATGCACATCTGCTTCACCTCCGCCTTATTTGCAACCAGAAACTTTTTTAAGCCGAACTCCTCCGGCATAGCTTCCAGCGCACTGTCCACTGCGGTCTCAATATCCATGCCCTGATTGTTTCTGCGTATCTCCGCTATGAACCATGCATACTCCGAAAGCGGCCTGCACGCCCCCATCAGTTCCTTATTCTTTCCATAGTTGATGTTGATCATCCGCACCCGCACCTGTATGTCGGACTCGGTTTCCGCAGGCTTCCCGTCTTCTGTCAGGAACGCGTCCTTTAATTCCAGTATGTCATCTTCCCTCTCCTCCATGCCGTTGTAAAAGGTCACAAGCTTTGGCACCGGCAGGCGGATCTGTTTTGTACTGTAAATATTCAGCCTGTTCACATGGATGTACCTGTCATAAAGACGCGCCGCATACATCAGCTTCCTCACCGGCATGTTGGGATTGTACGTGGACTGCTGCTCGTACATGTTTGCCGTATCCGTTATCAGAAATGACATGTCATTTTTCATCCCCATATACAGGATATCCTCCATTGTCACAATCTCTATTTCCTCCGGATCTGTGTGGGAGGAGCCGTTTACCGCGTTGTACAGGCTCAGTGTCCATTCTTTTCTCTCCGGCCTTCCAAAGATGAATGAGAACAGCCGGTCCTTGTATTTTGTATTGATCATGTTCTATGCCCCGCTGTACTTTGTGGTTTCTTTTTCCTTTTATTGACAGATAATATATTTGTAATATTCCAATACCTTTTTGTCGTCAAACTCCCCGTCAGTACAGTTCTTCTTATATTCCAGGACTGCTCCCTTGATCCGCCCGATTAATTCGATGCTTTCTTCCACTTCCTCTGCAATCTCTTCGTTTGTCCTGCCTTTCAGCATCTTCTTGTATACCATTTTGATCAAGCGCAGTATTTCACCTTCCTCGCGGCCTTCTTCACGGCCTTCTTCACGGCCTTCCTCACGAAACTGCTCCATGGTCTCTGCCTCATGATACTCCGTGATGCACATCTGCTTCACCTCCGCTTTATATATTATCGTCATGTTACACCCATCTGATTAGCTTTTGCCATGATCCTGCTTATGGAAGATTCTGCAGGGATTTTTGTTGTTCTATATTGCCATAAACGTTCCATTGAACGGTTTACATATATTATTATTGTACTATATTTTCTGTCAATTTCAAGTATTTTTCAGAAATTTTATTTATTTTTCGAAAATTATCTTTACTTACAGCAAAAGAACCACTGTTTCCAGCGGTTCCGTGATATTGTCTTATTATCGACAGTCGTTATTCGATTCCGTTCCTTGATTTCATCAATTTCTGTAAAGACTTTTCACTGCTGCACCAATCCTATTGCCTGATCAAACTCCTCTATCGTTTTCGCCCCTGCCGCTGCCCTGAACCATCCTGTCAGCGATAATTTTGCATTTATATCGAAATTTTTAACTTCCAGCTTGTAGAATTGTAGCCAGCTAAAAACTGAATGACCGCCGTACATACAGAACAGCACACCAAGACAGGAAATCAAGAAAAGGTTTCCTGTTTTTTTGCGCCCATTTTTGGCATTTTGGGAAAGCACCAGTATTATGCCGTGCAAAGGGAATAGAAAGAAATTTCTGAAAATCCCCGCCTATTTGGGTTTGTGAGGTTTTATAAGGGTATCAACAAGCTGAGTGACCTTACCAGTGACAGAAACTGCCGGTTTGTTTTGTGGGCAGGCAATAAACGGTTGATCAAACGCCGGCTGTTCGACCATTTTATTGAGCAAGAGTATTCTATTTGAAATTTAGTGATGTAAAAATCAGTCTTGATATGATACAATGGACGTGTCATATCAAGGCTCTTTCCATCACGGAAAGGAGTTTGACAATGTCCGAGAAGCGAAAAGACAATAAAGGAAGAATCCTGCGGACAGGAGAGAGCCAGAGAAAAGACTTGATTTATCAATATCGGTATACGGATATCCGTGGGAAACGACAGACCATTTATTCCTCTGATTTAAAGGAACTGCGGGAAAAGGAAAAGACAATCCAAAAACAGCTTGATGACGGGATTGATTATGCTGCCGGAAAGATTACCGTGCTTGCCCTTTTAGAGCGATACATCAGTTTGAAACAAGGTGTGCGCTATAACACCAAAGTAGGCTATAATTTTGTGCTGAATTTAGTCAAGAAAGAAGATTTTGGTTATCGCCAGATAAGGGATATCAAAGTATCAGACGCACAGCAATGGATTATGAAGCTGCATAATGACGGTAAAGGTTACAGTACAATCACAAGTGTCCGGGGCGTTGTTAAGCCAGCCTTTCAAATGGCATATAACGAGGACATTATCCGTAGAAATCCCTTTGACTTCAAACTGGTAGACGTTGTACCCAATGATTCACAGAAGCGGATTGCTATGACAGCGGAACAACAGGAGCTTTGGATGGGCTTTATCCGGGAAGATAAAACCTATACGAAGTATTATGATGAATTTGTCGTACTGTTGGGAACGGGTATGCGTGTCAGCGAGTTTTGCGGCTTAACAAAAAGTGATTTGGATTTTGAAAACCGAAGAATCCGGGTAGACCATCAGCTTGTCCGGGAGCGGGGCGGAAAATATTATGTGGAGAAAACCAAGACCGAATGTGGCTGTCGCTATATTCCCATGACGGAGGAAGTTTACCAAAGTCTGCAAAACATACTTGCCCGCCGCAAGAAAGTGAAAACGGAAATCGTTGTGGACGGATATGGTAGTT
>ERZ808051.151-NODE-151-length-90349-cov-11.103964_pt1 | contig 90349 bp, 70 predicted proteins | sample MGYA00380199_ERZ808051 | MGnify/ENA primary metagenome ERZ808051 (study PRJEB31490, sample SAMN06133391) | mouse gut metagenome | isolation source: J11 | host: mice | place: China: Chengdu | collected 2015-05 ... | reverse complement strand
TGTTGACTGACGACAACGCAGTACTGGTGCAAATAGCAGGTGCTGTATTCACTGTTATTTGCGCAATGCTGTACTAGGGATAGACACACAGCGGATGTGGAAATGTGGTTGTGGAAAGAGCAACTGTTGTGTATAATGGATATCAAACGGATCAGCCAGGGCTTGCGGGTGCACGGTACACAGCTTCCGGCTGGCGCTAAACAGGAGGGGAAAATGCTGAGCTTCAATTCAAAAAAGGATGCGGTGGACCGCATATGTTTTCTGGCGGTCTGGGCGATGCTGATGGCGGTCTCTGTGTACTTCTGCACGCAGAAGATGGGGTTTCATGAGGATGAGTACTATACGTATTATTCCACGGCGCGCACGAACGGATTTTACGTGTCAGACGGGCAGTGGATGGACAGGGAAGCATACGGGAAGGAGTTTGTGGTGCTCCCGGAGCAGCGGTTCCAGTATGGGTTTGTGAAGCTGGTGCAGTCCTGGGATGTGCATCCGCCGATGTACTACTGGATATTCCACACGGTGGCGTCGCTTGTGCCCAATGTGTTTTCCAAGTGGATCGGGCTGTCGGTGAACCTCTTTTTCCACGGGATCAATATTGTGCTGCTGTGGTATCTGGCGTATCTGGCGGGGGGACGGGACAGGCGGCTGGCGCTTCTTGTCACACTGTTTGCAGGTCTTGGCCCTGCGGTTGTGAGCGGCGTCGTGTTTATCAGGATGTATGAGATGCTGACAACCTCTGTGCTGCTGTGTGCGGTGCTGCACGTCAGGGCGGCGGAGGGCGGGATGTCTCGCCGGTCCCGCGTTTTGCGTGCCGTCGCGATGATGGCGGTGACTTACGTCGGGTTTCTGACGCACTATTATTATTTTATTTTTCTGTTTTATATGGGGGCGGCCTTTGTCGTGTGGCAGTTGTGGCGGGACAGGCATATCAGGAACTGCGTCTGGTATGCTGTCATCCAGGGGACTGCGCTCGCGCTCGCCGTCCTGACGTACCCGTCATGTCTGGGGCAGATGTTTCGGGGGCAGCGCGGGGCGCAGGCGACAGAGAATTTCTTTGATATCACCAACACGATCGAGCGGATCCGGTTTTTCTGGGATCTGCTGGACCGCTATGTGTTCGGCCAGCTGTTCTGGGGCGTGCTGGCGGTGATCCTGCTGCTTGCGGCGGCAGGTCTGGTTACAAAAAGGCAGGATATAAAAAAACTGGATATAAAAAGACAGGATATAAAAGAACAAGCCGGATATTTTATCCTGCTCTTTGCGGGAACCGGGTATTTCCTCACCGTGTCCAAGACAGCGCTGCTGCTGGGAGAGACGTCCAACCGCTATCAGCTTCCGGTCTACGGCATCGCCGTGCTGCTTGTCTTCGGGGCGGTCAGGGCGCTCTGGCGCCGGGCGCTGCAGGCGCACAAAGTGGCGGACCGCGCGTGGGCGAGCCGGGCGGCTGTGCTGGCAGTGCTGCTCTTTCTGGCGGCGGGGCTGTCCAGGGCATGGCGCGAGGGGGTTCTGTTTCTGTATCCCGAGGATCGCGGACAGACTGCCTATGCCCGGGAGTGCGCGGCAGATGATACACCTGTTATTTATTTCTACCGCACGGGGGAGGAATGGTGTGTCTGGGCAGTCGCGAACGAGCTGCTTGCCTACCCGCAGTTTTATGTTGCGGCGGTGGACGGCGAGGGGATGATCGATGAGGAGCGGATCCGGAATGCGGATTCCCTGGTGGTGTACATCGCGTCGGGCGCGGATGAGGAGAAGCACCTGCAGAGGGTTTCTGACAGTGCTCCGGCATTGTCAGACAGTCAGTGGGAACGTGTCTATGAGCAGCAGTACTGCACGGTGTATCATCTCGGCAGATAATAAGATAACTATATAAGATAACTATATAAGAATTGACTACGCAGCAGATGCGTAGTCAATGAGAATTTGGAGAAAGCGATTTGTAACTATGAAGATTGTATATATGTTGTTATAGTTACGATAGTTAAAATATAACCAAGACAGGTGCTTTTTTCAAGAGCCAGAATTGGCCAACCTGTTGTTTGGCATCAGGGCGGCTGAAAGTAGAAAGAAATAATTGAATAACAGGAGCAGAATTGGTATAATGAGGAAGTGATAACGGAAAGCTGGTAAGAGAGGACACCGCACAAATCGGAAGGGTGGGAGCAAAAAGATGAGACTGGCAATCGACTGTTTTAAGCTTGTGAGGGGTGCCGGGAAGAGCATCGGGATCTACAATCTGGCACTGAACCTGGTGAGGGAGCTGGCCTCCCGCCGGCAGACGGATGAGCTGATCGTCCTGGGAAACGCCCGCAACAGGAAAGATTTTGATATTCCCCGGGTGCGGTTTATCGAGATCCGCAAAGATCCGCTCAGCAGGATCACCTGTGTTCTGTGGGAGCTGTTTGAGGTGAGCGTATATGCCAGGCGGTTAGGGGCGGACAAAGTTCTGTTCCCGCGAGGCTATGCGTCGATGCTGCACCTGACGCGGGAGGCGGTGATCATCCATGACATGATCCCGTTTTATTATCATGAGAATTATCCGGGGTATTTTAACAGGCTCGAGAATTTTTACATCATGTGGCGGCTGAAAGCCTCGGCGCGCAGGGCGGATGACGTGATCACGATCTCGGAGGCGTCAAGGCGCGATATCGTGAAGTACGCGCGCGTGCCTGCGGAGCGGGTGACGGTGATCAACAACGGGTACAATCCCATTTCCGGGAAGGATTACCGGGAGCCTGAGGAGGCGTATATCCTGGCGGTCACGTCCGCCCTTCCGCACAAGAATGCGGCGGGCATCGTCAAATGTTATGAGCAGTACTGCCGCGCGGTGGACAACCCGCTGGAGCTCAGGATCGTCGGGATAGACGACAGCAGTCCGTTCACGTCGGATGCGGGGGTGGCACAGAGGATCACCTGCATAAAGTTTATCGAAAAAAATGAGGATTTTTACCAGCTGATATACGGCGCCAGGGTGTTTCTGTTCCTGTCCCTGATCGAGGGGTTTGGCTTTCCGCCGATCGAGGCGATGCAGCTGGGGACGGCGGTGATCTGTTCGGATGCGAGCTCCCTTCCGGAGGTGGCAGGGGACGCAGCCGTGTATGTGGATCCGGGAGAACACGCCGCGGCAGCGCGTGCGCTCGCTGATCTTCTGGCTGACGATGCCAGGCGCGGACAGCTGCGGGAAAAGGGATTTGACAATATTAAGCGCTTTTCGTGGGATCGCACGGGAGAGCGGTACAGAGAGGTATTGTTCCGATGACAGTCGGACGTGGTAAGATATGGAAAAAGCGATATTTTTGGACAGGGACGGCACGATCAATGTGGACGTCGATTACCTGCATGAAACGGATAAGCTGGAGTTTGTCGACCAGACGTTTGAGGCGCTGGCGCTGCTCAGAGCACACGGGTACAGGCTGATCGTGATATCCAACCAGTCCGGCATCGGCAGGGGATATTTCGGGGCACAGGATGTGGAGCGGCTGCACGCGCACATGAACGGGATCCTGCAGGAGCACGGTGCCGCGATCGATGCGTTTTACTACTGTCCCCACCTCGAGCAGGACGGGTGTGCGTGCAGGAAACCGCAGCCGGGACTGATCCGCCGCGCCGCGGCGGAGTGGGGGATCGACCTGCGGTGTTCGTACATGGTGGGGGACAATGAGAAGGATGTCATGACCGCAGTCAATGCGGGGTGCAAATACGGGCTGGTCCTGAGCGGACATCCGGTTCCGGACACACTGCGGCAAACGTACAGGGATCATCTGTATAGAAATCTGTGGGATTTTGCACGACATATATGTGAGGTGGAGTGAGTATGCGAAACGCTGAGAACGATAGGATAGTATATGGACTGGCTGCCGCAGCCGGCGCTTTGGCATTTATGCTGATCTACGGTGTAAATGTCCTGAACCCTGTCTGGGACGACTGGCTTCTGGGGCGGGGCGACTTGACACAGCACTATCTGGGCTGGTGTTTTTTCAGGCGCGGGAGCTGGACATTTCCGATCGGGCTTACGGACAATCTGGCATACCCGTCGTACACTTCCGTGATCTTCACGGACTCGATACCGCTTTTTGCCGTATTTTTTAAGGTTCTGTCACCTGTTCTGCCTGAGACGTTCCAGTACTTTGGATGGTGGGGGATCATGAGTTTTGCCCTGCAGGGATTTTTCGCCGCCAGGATACTGCGGGAATTTTCACTTGGATCTGTGCAGATACTGATTGGCAGTATCTTTTTTGTCGTATCGCCGATCGTCATCGAGCGGATGTTCCGGCACACGGCGCTGGGAGGGCACTGGCTGATCCTCGTGGCGGTGTACCTGTTCATACGGCACGCAAAGGATTACCAGGATACGGGGAGATCGGTGCTGCGCTGGGGGATCGTGGGGGGACTGGTCGTGGCGGTCCATCTCTACTTTCTGCCGATGTGCGGTGCGTTTTTGTGCGGGTATATCCTGTGCAGCTTTCTGAGGGACAGGAAGATCCGGTGGCAGCGGCTGCTGCCGGGGATCTCTTTTGCGGGATCGCTCGCTGCCGTCACGTACCTTCTGGGTGGCTTCTCGACGCGCTCGGCTTCCGAGGGCGACGGGCTTGGCGAGTGGAGTTTTAACCTGAACGGCTTCTTCAATGAAAAAGGATATTCGCGTTTCCTGGACGCGCTTCCGATGTATCGGGACGGTCAGTATGAGGGGTTTGCCTATCTGGGGATCGGTATATTTGTGCTGCTGGCTGTCACGGTGGTCTTTCTCGTGCTGGAACTGGCGGGAAACCATGGCAAAAGCATCAAAAAGTACAGGCTCGAGATCGGCACAGGGATCCTGATCGCGGCGGGGCTGATCCTGTTTGCAGCCTCCCCGGAGGTGACGTGGAATGACAGGCTGCTCTTCGTCCTGACAGACAGCAGCACGCTGACGCATTACTGGAGCATTTTCCGCTCGTCGGGAAGGATCGTGTGGCCCGTGTGCTATCTCATCTACATCGCAGCGATCGTCTGCAGCTGCAGGCTGTGTGACAGATATATCAAAAACCGGGCAAAGGCTGTGATCCCTGTCCTGCTGCTGGGCGTGTGCTGTGCCCTGCAGATTACCGATATCAGCGGGAAGCTGGGCGAGCAGCGGGAGCGGTTCGGAAAAGATAGAACATATGTTTCTGAGCTGCAGGATCCCGTGTGGGATGAGCTCGCACAGCGGGAAGGGCTGGAACATTTCGTGTGGGTATCAAACAGTTACGAGAACCACCAGATACTGGAAATGGCAAAGTGGGCGTACGACAACATGCTCACGATGAACATCTTTTATTTTGCGAGGGGGTTGAGCGTCATAGAGGACACGCAGTACAGTGTGCACCACCCTGACGATTCCTGTGTCTTTGTCTTCAAGGAGGAGGAGATGCCGGATTACCTCGACTGCGGGCTGCATCTTTATGAGGCGGACGGATATATCGTCGGAACGACGTTTGAGCTGGCGCAGGAGAGATGGGAGTGAGAGGCTGGAAGATATGATGGATAAGACAGATATGAGATTTGATCTATTGTTACAACACTACAAAAAGATACCGACACACACGAAGGTGTGCTTTGCAGCGGGGATCATCGTCGGCTGGATCACCCACTTTTACATGCTCACCCACAAATTCCTGAACTGGGATGACGCCAACAATATGACGACCTTTGGCAGCGGCGACTATCTCGGCAGGTGGTTTCTGAAATATATCCATCCTCTCGGGGGGCAGTACAGCGTCCCGGCAGTACACGGCTTCCTGCTGATCGTCTGCATCGCTGTATCAGCCTGCCTGATACTGGAGATACTACAGACAAAAAGTATGACGGCGGCTGTCCTGACGGCGGCTGTCCTCCAGACATTTCCGAGCGTGGTGAGCACGATGACATTTATGTTCATGGCGCACACGTCGGGGATCGGTATTCTCATGGCGGTGTACGCGGTGTATCTCATGAGAAAGTACCGGCACGGGTGGCTGCCCTGCACGGCGCTGCTGGTGTGCGTGCTCGGAACCTATCAGACGTACATCAGTTTTGCGATAACGCTGATGCTGCTCGGCATGATCGCGGACATTTTCCGGGGGGAGACATTCCTGGGCGTACTCAGGAGAGGGATCCTGTGTGTCCTGGTACTCGGCGCGGGTGTGCTCATCTATATGAAGCTGTCGCATGTGATCTATCCGGCCCTGGACAATGAGACTTACGGCGGGATAGGCAATATGGGGCAGATCGCACTCGGCGAGATGCCGACGCTGATCGGAAGGTGCTACAAGCGGTTTCTCGAGTACTTTCTGTGGAAGCCGCCCGCGTTTGTGAGCGGAACGGCGCAGGCGGCAAACATCATGGTGTGCGTGCTTGCGGCGGCGCTCTTTCTCTATCTTGCGGTCACGAGGAGGCTGTACCGGGATGTCCCGACCTTTCTGATCCTGGTGGCGCTGTGCGGCTTTGTCCCACTGGCGGCGGCGTTCGTGTATTTCATGGCGCCGGAGGCGACGTACTCCATGCTGATGCTGTACGCGTACGCACTGATCTATGTGACGGTGCTCGCGCTGCTGGAGTACTGCGTGGAGGACTGGCACCGCGATCCGGTGTCCGACAGGTGGAGAATCGGGCTGCGGTATGCGGCTGTGACGCTGACGGCGGCAACGGTGTTTGTGAGCAGCTACACGGATTACCTCCTGACGAACCGCGCCTATCTGCGGACAAACTTTGCGACAGAGCGGGTACAGCAGTATTTTAACAGGGTGATCGCCATGGTGGAGCGTACGGAGGGGTATGAGAACGGCGACAGCATCGAGATCCTTGGAGAGTTTTATTACAGGGACAATCCGAGCACGGTCGAGGTCGATATCCTGGACTCCGAGAGCCTCAGGGAGCTTGACGGGGTGGCGCTCGAGAACGGGCTGATCACGACGAGCGTGCGGGACAACTTTATCAAAATGTTTGTCGGGTATGATATGGCGGATCTGCGGTTCGAGGACAAGGAAGCCATCATGGAGACAGAGGAGTACAAAAACATGGCAGTCTATCCGAAGGAGGGCTGCGTGCAGAAGATCCATGATATCTGGGTTGTAAAAATGTGTGAATGATCATGGACTTAGAGCGGGGAAGAGTATGAGATCGAAGAGAAGAGCAGTGATAAAGGAAATGGCAGTATTGCTGTCGGCAGTGTGCTCGACAGTCGCGCTGTTTGGGGATGTGGCGTCCACAGGGAATCTGTCGATGGCGCTGAACGGCGCCGGGATCCCGCAGCTGATCGCGCTGGCGGCGCTGGTCTGCGTGTACAGGCGCATCTGGATCAGGGGGGATCTGCGCTCCGGTGCGGACAGGAGAGAGCGGACAGGGGCATGCGTGATCGCCCTTTTGTTTGCCTGCGCCATGATCATAGGAAAGGCGCAGGAGGCGGATGCGTATCTGAAATTTCCGCTGTTTGCGGTTCTGCTGCTGCTGGGCTATCTGCCGCTGTTCTATGCGGTCACTGTCCTGCTCGTCAGAAAGCTCGCGGACACAGCGGGCAGCCAGGGCGGGGGGAAGGCGCCCTCGGGGCTGACGCGGTGGCTGTTTGAGGATCACGTGATATTCGGCGTGATGCTTGTGGTGTTCCTGTGCAGGCTGCCGTATCTTACCGCGTTTTACCCGTGTTCCATGTCGTGGGACGGAGGGGCGCAGATCTGCGATTTTTACAGCCTGTATGATTCGGGGGCTTTCTATGACCACCATCCGCCGCTGGTGAGTTTTTTGTACGGGGCGGTGGCACTGTATTCCAGGGAGTGGGGGATCCCAAACGCCGGCATGTTTGTGATACCGCTTTTGCAGACGTGCCTCTCGGCGTTTGCGGCGGCGCAGGTGTGCGTGCTGTTTCGGGAATTTAGGACGCCCTACTGGATCCGGTGGGCAGGTCTGGCGTATTATGGCCTGTTTACGGTGTGGTGCATCTTTGACGTCACCTATATCAAGGATTCGATCTACTGGCAGTTCTCCCTCCTGTACGCGGTGGAGATGGTCTGGTGCATTGCCAGGCAGGAGGCGTTCTTTGCGGGCAGGCGGCATCTTCTGCGGATGGTCGTGTACGGGGTGCTCATGACGCAGACGCGCAACAACGGGATCTTCGTACTGCTGTTCACGGTTCCGGTTCTGGCTGTCATGATACCGGGAAAGAAGAGGGGCTGGTATCTTGGCTCGGCGGCAGCGATGCTTGCGTCGGTATTCCTGCTGAACAACGCGGTCTACCCGGCGCTGGGCGTGGTGAGGCTGGAGGTGAAGGAGGACACGTACTGCATCCTGTTCCAGCAGACGGCGAAGTACGGTCAGGATCACCCGGAGGATGTGACGCAGGAGGAGCGGGATTTTCTGGACCGGATGTTTGACTACGATGAGCTTGTCAAGGTCTACAATCCCCAGCTTGCGGACTGGGTGAAGAACTGTCTCAGGATCTGCGAGGCGACCTCGGCGGACGGGACGAACGCCGAGTTTGCCCGGATCAGGAACGAGTATTTCAAAGTGTGGTTCGCCCAGTTCATGCGGCATCCGCTCTCGTATGTGAACACGTTTCTCGAGTGCTCATACGGTTATTATTATCCGGAGGCGAGACCGTACAAGGAGGGCACCGGATTCTACGAGATGGACAGGAACATGTTTACCGAGGGAATGCATCCGGCACGCCAGATCGAGGCGTTCGCACCGCTGCGTTTTTTGCTCGAACAGGTCAGCAAGTTTGAGTACCTGCCGGGGATCGGGCTGCTGTACCGCTGCGGGTTCTACACATGGTGCGTGGTCTTTGCCGTGGGATATCTGCTGATCAGGAAAAGATACCGCGAGACGGCTGCGGCGCTTCCGGCGGTCGTGAACATCCTGGTCTGTCTGATCTCGCCGGTCAACACGTGCATCCGGTATGCGATGCCCGTGATGTGCCTGATACCGCTGCTCTTTGCGGTGATTTATAATGAAAGGATTCGATCAAATGGACAACAGTAGACAAAAAGGTGTACTCTATATTGTGGTTCCCTGCTATAATGAAGAGGAAGCTTTGGAAATATCGGCGGGGAGGCTTATGGAAAAGCTCCATGACCTGAAAAGAAGAGGGATCATTTCGGATGCGAGCAGGATCGTGTTCGTGGATGACGGGTCGAAGGACAGGACATGGGAGCTCGTCAAAGGTCTGTACGGGAGCCATGAGGAGATCAAGGGGCTTCGGTTTGCGCACAACAGGGGGCACCAGAACGCGATCCTCGCCGGCATGATGTACGCGAGAACGTATTGTGACTACACGATCACCATCGATGCCGATCTGCAGCAGGACATCAATGCGATGGAAGACTTTATCAAGGCGTATGAGGACGGCAGCGAGATCGTGTTTGGCGTGCGCAATTCCAGAAACACGGACGGATTGTTCAAAAAGCTCTCGGCGACACTGTTCTATAAGACCATGCGGGGCATGGGCTGCGATATCTATGAAAATTCGGCGGACTACAGGCTCATGAGCGCGAAGGCGCTCGAGGCTTTGTCCGGCTACAGGGAGGTCAATCTGTTCCTGCGGGGCATCATACCGGATATCGGGTTGAAGTCCTCCGTGGTGCACTTCGATGTGTTTCCGCGCATGCAGGGGAAGACGAAGTATTCGCTGACAAAGATGTTCACGCTGGCGGCGGATGGGATCACCTCGTTTAGCATCAAGCCGATCCGGATGGTCTTTGCGATGGGGGTGCTGGCGCTGCTGGTGGGCTTTGGCATGGTCATCCACATTATATATGAACACTATTTTGGCTACACGGTCAGCGGCTGGTCGTCGATCCTGATGTCGATCTGGGTGCTGGGGGGAGCGGTCCTGATGTCTCTTGGCATCATAGGGGAGTATGTGGGCAGGAATTATATGGAGACAAAGCAGAGACCAAGATATTATTTCTGGGAGATCCTGTCGAGGGATGAGGGGCAAAATGACCATGAAGCATAAAGAGCAATACGACAAGATCATCATCGGCGCGGGGCTGTACGGACTTTATTCCGCGTACTTCTGCGCGGGGCGCGGGCAGCGTGTGCTGGTGCTCGAGTGCGATGATGCGCCGTTTCGGCGGGCGACTTACATCAACCAGGCGAGGGTGCACCAGGGGTATCATTACCCGCGGTCGCTGTCGACGGCGATGAAGTCTGCGGGATATTTCGCGCGTTTCAACAAGGATTACGGCTTTTGTATCAACAGGGAATTTCAGAAGGTGTACGCCACCTCCAGCGAGTACTCGTGGTCCGACGGCAGCCAGTTCCGGAAGTTCTGCGAGGCGGCGGACATACCGTGCGAGGAGCTTCCTCCGGGCAGATTTTTTAAGGACGGCATGTGCGACGGGGTGTTTCTGACGCGGGAGTACACGTATGACGCCATGATCCTGAAAGCGTATTTTGAGGAGAAGCTCCGGGAGATGGGCAGCCTGGTGGAGATCCGCTTTGGTGCGGATATCGAGCGGATCGAGAGGACGCAGGATGCCTATGTGCTGCACGTGAGAGAAAAGGACCGGCTGCAGGAGTACAGTTCCGGATTCGTGTTAAACGCCACGTACGCCTCCACCAACCAGATCCTCGATCTGCTGGGGTTCGATAAGTTTGGTATAAAGTATGAGTTGTGTGAGATCATACTCTGTGATGTCAACGACAAACTCAGGGAGTACGGCTTTACGGTGATGGATGGCCCGTTCTTTTCCATCATGCCGTTTGGAAAGACGGGGCTGCACTCGCTCACGTCGGTCACGTTCACGCCGCATGCGACAAGCTATGATGCCGTTCCGACGTTTGCATGCCAGGCGGACAGCGACGGCTTCTGCTCCGGCAGGCACCTTGGCAACTGCAATGACTGCAAGGCAAAGCCAGGGACTGCCTTTCCGTACATGGCGAATCTGGCGCGCAAGTATCTGCGGGAGGAGTACGGGTTTGCGTACAGGGATTCCCTGTTTTCGATGAAACCGATCCTGATGAGCTCGGAAATCGACGACTCGAGACCGACTGTGGTGAGAGTCTACTCGCAAAAACCTGCATTTGTGGGTGTTTTGTCCGGAAAGATCAACACGGTCTATGATCTGGATGACATATTAGAAGGAGCGTGACACATGACGAACAAGGAGAAAAATTTTATGTCCGCGGTGCTCTATGTGCACAACGATGAGGCGGTGGTCGCCGGTTTCCTGCGGATGGTGATGGGGGTGCTGGAAGCGCATTTCGAACACTCGGAGATCATCTGTGTGAACGACTATTCCCAGGACGGCAGTGTGGATATCGTGCGCGGGATCAGCAGGGAGGCAAAAAGCACCACGGTCACGGTCCTGAACATGAGTTACTTTCACGGAACAGAGGCGGCGATGAATGCCGGGATGGATCTGGCGATCGGTGATTTCGTGCTGGAGTTTGACGCGTGTGTCCCTGATTTTGCAGCGGCGGAGATCATGCGCGTGTATCAAAGATCCCTGGATGGGTTCGATATCGTGAGCGCCTCTCCCGACAAGAAACAGCGGCTCACGTCGAACCTGTTTTACAGGGTGTTCAACAAGTACACGGGCTATTCGTACCCGTTAGGCACAGAGCGGTTCAGGGTGCTGAGCCGCAGGGTGATCAACCGCATCAGCAGCATGAACAAGTCCGTGCCGTACCGCAAGGCAGTGTACGCAAACTGCGGGTTAAAGACTGCGAACATCCGGTATCCGGTCACAGGCGGCCAGGCGGTCAGGGAGGATGCGGCGCAGCGCAAGTACAGGAGGGACCTTGCGGTGAACAGCATGATTCTGTTCACGGGGCTGGGCTATCGGTTCGCCGTCACAATGACGATACTCATGATGGTGGTGGCGGTGGCGGTGGCGGTGTACTCGGCGGTGGTGTATCTGTTCAGCACGCCGGTCGCAGGCTGGACGACGACGATCTTTTTCATGTCCTTTGCCTTTTTTGGATTGTTTGGAATACTCACGGTCATCATAAAGTATCTGCAGATACTGGTCGACCTGGTGTTCCGGCGCAGGAAATACAGTTTTGAGAGTATTGAAAAAATGGGAGGAAACTAACATGGTAGCATTGGTAGGGTATACAGGATTTGTGGGAAGCAATCTCTACGCGCGGGCGAGAAACCGCATCAAGGGAGTGTATAATTCGCAGAATGTCGAGAAAGCATATGGATTAGAACCCGAGGTGCTGATCTATGCGGGCGTGCGCGCAGAAAAATATCTCGCAAACAGTGAGCCGGACCGGGACATGGAGCTGATCCTGCAGGCGGAGAAAAACATCAAAGCGATCAACCCCCAGAGACTTGTGCTGATCTCCACGATAGACGTGTACCAGAATCCTGTGGGGGTGGACGAGACGGATTCGGTGCTGTCGGGCGGAAAGGGCGGAGCCGGCAACGGCATACAGCCGTACGGGCTGAACCGGTACTATCTCGAGTCGTGGGCGAGAAAAAATTTTCCGGATGCCCTGATCGTGCGGCTTCCCGGGCTGTACGGGTACAATATCAAGAAAAATTTCATCTATGACTACATCAATGTCATACCGCATATGCTGAAAAAGGAAAAGTACCTGGAGCTGAAAGTGCTTGAGAAGGCGGACGATGCCGTCATGCTGGATGCCTGCTATGAGCCGGCGAACAACGGATTTTACCGATGTGTGAAGCTCGACAAGGAGCGCAGGGATCTGCTGCAGAAGAAATTCAGGCGGCTGGGCTTTACGGCGCTCAATTTCACGGACAGCCGCAGCTCGTTTCAGTTCTACTCGCTCGGACGGCTGTGGGAAGATATCCAGATCGCGCTCAATGAGGGGATCACGCTGCTGAATGTGGCGACCGAGCCGGTCACGGCAGCCGAACTGTACAAGGCGCTCACAGGCGATGTCTTTAAGAACGAGCTGAAAGGCACACCTGCAAAATATGATTTCAGGACTACATATGCGTCAAAATTCGGCGGCAGGGGAGGCTATATCTGCAGCAAGGACGAGATCCTGACAGATATCAAGCTGTTCGTGAAGCATATGATCACGGAGGGGGAGCGGAGTTAGCACGGCACGCTTGAATGATGTATTTCAGTGATATATTCAGTGATATATTTTAGTGGTATATTTCAATGGTGTGTGGAGACGTTGGGATGGGAGGTGTGCGCATGAAAATGGCGATATCAAACATTGCGTGGGACGCCGGTGAGGACGCGGGCGTTTACGCCCTGATGCGTAAATATGGCTACATGGGGCTGGAGATTGCGCCCACGCGCTTTTTTGCGGCGGATCCCTACGGGGATCTGGAGGCTGTGGGACGGTGGCGGGAGGCGTTTGCGGCGGGAGAAGGCTTTGCGGTTCCGTCGATGCAGTCGATCTGGTTTGGCAGGACGGAGAAACTGTTCGCGGATGACACCCAGAGGCGGACGCTTTTGGACTACACGAAAAAAGCCGTGGATTTCGCGGTGGCAGCAGGCTGTGCAAACCTTGTGTTTGGCAGCCCAAAGAACAGGGTGCTCCCCGACGACGGCAGCAGGGAGGCGCGGCAGCAGGGGATCCGCTTCTTCAAGGAGATCGGTGATTATGCGTGCGCGGGACAGACGGCGGTCGGCATGGAGGCGAACCCTGCCATATACGGTACGAACTATATCAACACGACGCGGGAGGCATGTGATCTGATCAGGGAGGTCGCGTCGCCGGGATTTCTGCTCAATCTCGACACCGGGACCATGATCGAGAACCGGGAGCCTGTGGAGACGCTGGAAAAAAGCGCGGAGCTGATCCGCCATGTACATATCAGTGAGCCGTTTTTGAAGCCGGTCGCGATGGACCGCGGCAGGAGGCAGTTCCACGCGGAGCTGGCGGCCTTCCTGCGGGAGAACGGATATCAGGGGTATGTGTCAGTGGAGATGGCAAAGACGGAGGACGCGTCCGGCAGGCTGTCTTTGCTGGACGAGATATTGGCGTATGGAAGGGAGATGTTTGGATGATCTACGGAGGGAGAATGGGCGTTCCTGCCTTCGCGTATTACGAGTATGAACAGAAGCGTAAGGAGTATGTCGTGCTGATACCTGTCATCAATGAGGGGGAGCGCATCTTAAAGGAACTCTACCGCGCATATAAACATCAGATCGCAGACCACGCGGATATCGTGATCTGCGACGGCGGTTCGACGGACGGGAGCCTCGAGGAGCGCAAGCTCAGAAAGCTTTCGGTGAACACACTGCTGGTCAAGAAAGACAAGGGAAAGCAGGGCGCACAGCTGCGCATGGGGATCTACTGGGCACTCAGAAGGGGGTACAGGGGCGTGATCACCATAGACGGCAACCACAAGGACAGCATCGAGGACATACCGCGCTTCATCCGGAAGCTTGAGGAGGGGTATGACCTGGTGCAGGGCTCTCGGTTTGTCAGGGGAGGCAGGGCGGTCAACACGCCGTTTGTCAGGAATATAGCGGTGCGTCTGATTCACGCGCCGGTGATCTCGCTGACAGCGGGGCAGCGCTTCACCGACACGACCAACGCTTACAGGGCGTACTCCGCGCGGTATCTCTCAGACGAGCGTGTGGCGCCGCTGCGCGACATTTTTATGACGTACGAGCTGCTTGCCTACCTCTCTGTCAGGGCGACGCAGCTCGGCTACAGGGCGTGTGAGATCCCGGTCACGCGGGCGTACCCGAGGAGGGGCAAAACACCCACAAAGATCAGCTTTCTCAAGGGAAACAGCGAGCTGATGAAAATACTGTTTCTCAATTTCCGGGGGGCGTACAATCCGTGAGCTCCAAAAGCTTTTATCATAATGCCGGCGATAGCGCTTTACATGACGACAGAGAGCGTGGTATAATGGCGTGAGATATGAAACCGGATACTGCATTGAAGCGTATTTCGACAAAAAGTCGAGGGAGCAGGATGCAGCGTACAGGATGGAGAATACAGGATGGAGAATATCAGGCGGAAAAACAAAATGATAGAGACGTACAGTGTCCTTGTGATCGATCTTGTGTGCGTTGTCGTCTCCTATGCAGTGTCATTGTTCATTCGGTTTAACATCATTCACTACGAGAATTACCCCAAACAGTTTCATCTCATGGTCGGGGCATACATTGTGATCCTGTGTCTGCTCTACAACATGTTCCTTGACGCGAACAGAAATTATTTTATACGGGGCTATTACCAGGAATTTTACTACACGGTGCGGTACACGCTGATCCTTGTGGTGGGGCTGGTCGTGATCCTGTACCTCACGCAGCAGTCGTATGCGTTTTCGCGCTCGGTGTACGGGATTTTTGCGGTGCTGAACACGCTGGTCACGTACGGGATGCACATGGCATTTAAAAGGGCGATCTGGAAATACTACAGGAAGAGCACGAGCGCCGAGAAGATGCTTGTCGTCACAAAGGACATCCTGGCGGATGAGGTGATTGGCAACCTCATCAGGGGGAAGGAATGGTACTATGACATCACGGCTGCCGTGATCTATGATACAAACAGAAAAGGCGGCGAGATCAGGGGCGTGCCGGTCGTGGCGTCGCGCGATGACCTGTACGAGACGGTGATCCAGATGATGGTGGACGAGGTGTTCATCTGCCTTCCCGGCGAGCCGCTGATCGACCTGCGCGACATGGTGCAGCGCTTTGAGGAGATGGGGCTTACCTGCCACTACAATGTCGATCTGTTCAGCCATGCCAATCCCAACACGTACGTGCAGCAGATGGCGGGCTACAGCGTGATATCGTTCTCGCTCAAGACGATGGACTCAAGGCGCCTCCTCATCAAGCGGGTCATCGATATAGCGGGGGCGGTCGTGGGGCTTGTGCTCACTGCCGCGATGACGCCCTTTGTGGCGCTGGCGATCAAGATCGATTCGCCGGGCCCCGTGTTTTTCTCACAGACACGCATCGGGAAAAACGGGCGGCGCTTCAAGATATGGAAGTTCCGCTCCATGTACACGGACGCGGAGGCGCGCAAGAAGGAGCTCGCGGCGCACAACGAGGTGAAGGGGCTGATGTTCAAGATGGACGACGACCCGCGCGTCACCAGGGTGGGAAGGTTCATCAGGAGGACGAGCATCGACGAGACGCCGCAGTTTCTCAACATCCTGGTGGGGGATATGAGTCTGGTCGGCACGCGCCCGCCGACGGAGGATGAGTTTGAGCACTACAACGGTTATTACAGGAGGCGCATGAGTATCACCCCGGGGCTGACAGGGCTGTGGCAGGTGAGCGGCAGAAGCGATATACAGGATTTTGAGGAGATCGTAAAGCTCGATTTGGAATATATAGACAATTGGTCCTTGGGGCTTGACATCAAGATCCTGATCATGACGGTGTTTGCCGTTCTTGGGGGGAAAGGCTCAAAATGAGAATATGAAAGAGTTGAAATATTGTGAGATACTGCGGACGAACATCAATGTGACCAGCATGCAGGACACGCTTGACTACATCGATGCACAGATCGACGCGCTCCGCGGCAGGTACATCTGTGTGTCCAACGTGCACACGACAGTGATGGCGTACGAGGACGAGCACTACCGCGCGATACAGAACAGCGCGGCGATGGCGCTGCCCGACGGGGGACCGCTGTCGAGGTACAGCAGGGCTGCGGGGTTTCGGGAGGCGGAGCGCGTGACCGGTCCGGATCTGATGGTGGAGCTGTTTCGGATCTCGGGACAGAAGCGGTACAGGCACTTTTTCTACGGCTCCACGCAGCAGACGCTCGACGACATGCGGACGGCGCTTTTGAGGGACTATCCCGATATGGTGATCGCGGGCATGTACGCGCCGCCGTTCAGGGCTCTGACAGCGGAGGAGGACAGGGAGATCACCGCCAGGATCAATGACGCCAGACCTGACTTTATCTGGGTGGGGCTCGGGGCACCGAAGCAGGAGGAGTGGATGTACGACCACCGGGGAAAGCTCGATGCGGTGGCAGTCGGCGTCGGCGCCGGGTTTGACTATCTGGCGGGAAATATCAAGAGGGCGCCGCGGCTGATGCAGGCACTGTGCCTGGAGTGGCTCTACAGGCTGATGCAGGATCCAAAGCGCCTGTGGAGACGCTATGTGACGACGAACGCGAAATTTTTGAGATATATCGTCAGGGAAAAGTTGACGGGAAAGTGACGTTTTTTCCAATGGAAGTACTTTTTCCAATGGGAGTCCCTGCGCATAAAAAAGAGAGAGAGAAAGAAAAAATAGCAGTCATGGAGAATAAGGTTTGGTTTCACGCGGATGATTATGGAGTGACAAAAGAACAGTCAGAACGGATTTTGGGCTGCTATCAGAACGGGGCACTGAACAGTATCAGTGTGCTTCCCAATACACCTGCACTCGAGGAATCCCTCGAGGTACTGAACCGGGTCGATCCCGACGGGACGAGGATCCGGCGTGTCCTTCACCTGAACTTTGTGGAGGGAAAGCCGCTTGCAGGGGCGGAGAACGTACCAGGGCTGGTTGATGATACCGGCTGTTTTGATAAATCGTTTATTCGTTTATTTCAGTGGGATCACTTGAAGAGAGGAGCCGCCAGGCGCAGGATCGTCCGGCAGCTTGGCACGGAGATCGCGGCGCAGCTTCGGGCTGTGACAAGCCAGTGTGATTATAAGATCACGGCGATCGACTCCCATCAGCATTACCATATGATCCCGATCGTGTTTGACACGCTGATGGAAGTACTGTCAGAGAAAGAATTTGAACACCTTAGGATCTGCCAGATTCGCATACCGGTCGATCCGACAGCTCCCCTGATGCACAGCGCACAGATGCTCAGAGGAGTGCCGGTGATGAACTGGGTGAAGTGGTGCATCCTTAAAATATATGCAGACAGAAACAAAAAAGTTCTGCAGAACAAGGGAGTAGGAACGCCTGTATTTTTTGGCATTTTCTATACCTGTGAGATGAAAAAGGAAGTGGTAGAGGCGCTGCTTCCGGCATACAGGGCTTATGCGGCCAGGAAGGATCAGGATCTGGAACTGATGTTCCACCCCGGAAACCTTACTGCCCGCTATGAGCTCCTGGATGCGAGGCGTGATGAGCTTGCAGATTTTTATATGTCCGACAACAGATATTATGAAGCCGAATGTTTAAAGCTGCTGAGACGTGATTTTTAGTTTCTGCCTTAATGATAACGATCGAAGAAGGGAAAGCGTATGAAAAGAAAATCAATGGTAGCAATTTTAATGGCGATGGCGGCGATGGCGCTGTCGTTCACAGGCTGTGGGGAGCGGACAGACATCGTGAAGGAGGAGCCGCCCATCGTGAGAGCCGATGAGAGCGCGGCGGGATGCCCTTACGGGTGCACCTGTTCCGGATGCGTATGTTATGGGACGGTTCCGGCGGAGAGTGAGACCGTGACGGTGTCTGCCGTGACGGAGGAGACACAGCCGCAGAGCACGGAGGAGACGCAGCCTGCGCCGACAGAGACAGCGCAAGTGCAGACGGGGACGGAGAGCCCGGAGGAGACCGGGACACCGGCAGCGACGGAGCCGGAGACGTATGTGAATGAGATCGCGCAGCTCACCGACGGGGAGCTGCGGGCGCGGCGGGAGCAGCAGGAAAATTTTGCGGAGGCGAGAGCGCTTTTGTACGATCTGCCCAACTCAAAGGACAAGACCTCCAAGATCAACCAGATGGACAGGCAGATCCTGGCCAACAATGCCTATGATTTCAGCCAAAAGAACATCGTGTTCATCGGGGACAGCATCACAGAGGGGATCACGAGTGCGGTCGACACGAAGGGAAATTTTATCAGCTATGTCAACTATGCGGCGTCCTATCTTCACTTTAACAGGATGCTCAACCACGGCATAGGCGGCAGGATGTTTTCCGTCTACGGGGGCGAGGAGCTCTCGCTCACGATGAACTTTGACGCGGTCACGAATATCGATTCGGATATCATCGTGGTGTTCGCGGGGGTGAACGATTATCTCAGCGCTCCGCCAAACAAGCGGTTTGGGGACGTCAACAACGCGATGAGCACGGCGGGCTACTGCGGATCTGTGCGGCAGTTTATGAAGCAGCTCAAGGAGTATTTCGGGGATCGCGACATCTTCTTTGTGACGATGTATAACAACACGAAAAAGTCGGTGTGCACGTACTCGGATATCCAGGGACAGCCGTCACTGAACGATTACATGGAGGTGCAGCGCAAGCTCGCGGACGAGTTTGGCTTCAATGTGATCGAGCTCTACGATATCGGATTTATGGACTGTTCGAACAAGGAGTCGTCAGACTTTTATCTGAGGGACGGCCTGCATCCGAAGGACAACGGGAATATCGTGCTGGGCGAACATATCGCCGCGGAGCTGTCCCTCTATTTCGGCGAGAAGGAAGTGGACTGACAGAAAATAGGAGAACGGATCAGGTGGAGATTATAAGATGGGGAATACTGCTGGCTTTGGTCTTGCCAGTGCCATTTTTTCTGGGGTTTATACCTGTAAAACATATGAATCGCTTGCAAAGGACACCCGCAATGACTTATGTCTGCGGGTGGTTTGTGAGCTTTTTTCTGTTTGAGCTCGCGGCTGTTCCGTTTATCCTGCTGGAACAGAGCTTTACGGTGCTGGTGGTCGTGTACACCTGCATTGTCGCGGCGGTGCTGGCGGTGTCCCTGTGGCGGGGGCGGCAGCTCTGGGCGGCGTATCGGGACGGGATCAGGGGCATACGGGAAATGCCGGGAAGCGTAAAGCTGGGCTGGGCAGTTTTCTTCCTGATCGTGGCGTTCCAGATGGCGTACGCGGTCCTGTATGAGTACTATGACGGAGACGACGCGTATTATATCGCGGTTTCCGTGCTCACGGACGAGTTTGACACCATGTATCTGCGGGATGCGTACTCCGGCTATATCTATCCGCTGGACACCAGGCATGCCCTCTCGCCGATGCCGATCTACCAGGCGTGGCTGGCGAGGCTGAGCGGCATCGCCCCGGCAGTCGTGGCGCACAGCGTGCTGGCTCCGGTGTGGCTGATGTTCATGTACTGTATCTACGGGCAGATCTGCAACCGGCTGCTGTGGAACCGGAAAGCGTACAGACCCGTGTTTATGATCCTGATCGCAGTGTGGTTCATGTACGGGAATATCTCACTGTACACGACGGAGACGTTTGCCATGACGAGGACCTGGCAGGGGAAGGGGCTGATGGCAGGGATGGTGATCCCCGCGCTGTTTCTGGCGCTGATCTACCTGGCGCAGGAGAGCGTGAGCCAGGGGATGTGGCTGCTGTTCATCTGCGTGTGCGTGTCGTCCGTCCTCGCCACGAGCGTATCCTTTATGGTCATACCGACAATCACAGGTGTCGCGGCCGTGCTGATCGGGATCAAGAAAAGGAGTGTGAAGTTTGCGGCGGAGCTGTTTCTGTGCTGTGTGCCCTGCCTGCTGCTGGCGGTGTGCTACATGGTCATAAAGTAGCCGCCCGGAGTCCGTGTATGGCGCACAGGGTGATGTGAGAGGAGGGGAGAGTCCGTGCCGGGACGTTTTGCATCGGAATTGAAGGAGGTGGCGAAAGCCGTTGCGGAGGACGTGCTCCTGTACAATAACAGGAGTTTTCTGATCCCCCTGTTTCTGATCGCGCTGCTTTTTCTGTGGATGACGGAAAAGGACAGGAAGCTGCGCGTTGTGCTGCTGTATGTCGTGGCGGCGGCCGCTGCGGTGTTTGTGTGCCCGCTCTATGCGTGGGTGGGGATGAAGATCGACGCGGACGTCTACTACCGCGTGCTGTGGTCGATGCCGATCGGGATCCTCGTGTGCTACAGTGTGGTGAAGCTCATGACGTATTTCAGGGCAGCGGTGTCGCGGGCGCTGGTGTTTCTCCTGGCGGTCCTTGCGATCATGATGAACGGGGATCTGGTGTACACCAACACGTTCCATATCAGGGCAGCCAACGCGTACCATATCCCGCAGCAGGTGATCGACGTGGCGGACGCGCTCAAGCTTGACAACTACAAGCCGATCGCGGTGCTCCCGGCGGAGCTTCTGACGCACTTCCACCAGTATACGGCGGACGTGTTCACACCCTACGGCAGGAACGTCGTGGAGCCGTCGTGGTCGTTCCGCGATGCGCTCTACGACGCCATGGAGTCGGACGAGACCGCGTATGACGTGGCGGAGGTGGCGAGGTGCGCGCGCATCCATAACTGTGCGTTTGTCGTGCTCTCCTGCGCGAAGCAGATGAACGGGAGCATGGAGGAGCAGGGGTACTTTCTGTTCAGGTTCGTGCAGGGGTATTTCATTTATATGGATTACAACTACTACTGGGTGTTCAAGGAACAGGGGCTGCTCGATGCGGACGTGATCGAGGCGGGAGGATGAGAAGGATATGGTTAAGGTAAAAAATATTGTCCTGCTCCAGGCAGTCATCATCATCTACACGGTCTCGAGCGTGATGTCCAAGCAGGCGTCCGCGAGCGGCGGGAACCTGCTGCGCTTCGGGTTCTTCTTTGGGATGGAGTTTGTGGTGCTGGGGGTGTATGCGGTCCTGTGGCAGCAGATGATCAAGCGCTTTGAGCTCTCTGTCGCGTACGCAAACCGCTCGATGGCGGTCGTGTGGTCCATGGTGTGGGCGGTTCTCTTTTTTCACGACTCCATCACGGTGCAGAATGTCGCGGGGGTGCTGCTGGTAGTGGCAGGGACATGGATCATCAATACGGAGACGGAGGCGGGATAATATGATCAGTCGGTTTGCGGGTGCGATGTTCCTGTCGGTAGCGATCGCATCGGTATCGCAGGTACTGCTGAAAAAAAGTGCGCTCAACAAGTATGACACGGTGGTGAGGGAGTATCTGAACCCGTATGTGGCCGGCGGCTATGGACTGCTGTTCCTGTCGATGCTGCTGACGGTGTATGCCTACAGCGGCATGGATTACAAGAATGGGCCGGTCATCGAATCGCTTGGAAATGTCATGGTGCTGATCCTGGGGTACTTTGTGTTCGGAGAGCGGATCAGCGCCAGGAAAATTGCCGGAACAGCGTGCATCATCGCGGGGATCGTGGTCTTTCATCTGTGACCTGTGAGAACGGGTGTTTGTTGGTATGCCAGAAATTGTATGCCGTTTTTTTGAAAAAATTGTTGAGCGGCAGTGCAGGCTTTGCTATAATTGTTAAGAGTTGTAATTAAATGATTGTATAATACAGCCTTCTGGAATCTTCCCGGACTTTTGCAGCGTCAGGTGCGGTGGCGGATCCGGGAGTCTGTTGGCGGGAAAAGGAGGAGGCCGGACGGCAGGGGCAGGATGAAGAGAAAGAAAACGGCGGGAGCACGCGGCAGGAATAAAAACGGAAGAGAGACAGCCAGATACACGGATGAATATAGGGACGATTATTGCGGGGATGACCTGACAGTGCAGGACAATGCGGCGGATGCCGGTATGGACACTGACGAGGAGTACATCGTCGCCTACTCCAGCGATGACGCGGTGTTTGGCGCGTACACCTCCGAGGAGATGCGGGAGTTTGCACAGGAGTACGGCGATGCGCCGTACGAGGAAGACGAGACAGAGGCATACGAAGAATACGAGGAAGATGAGACAGAAGAATACGAGGAAGACGGGATAGAAGCGTACGAGGAAGACGAGACAGAGGCATACGAAGAATACGAAGAATACGAGGAAGACGAGACAGAGGCGTACGAGGAAGACGAGACAGAGGCATACGAGGAAGACGAGACAGAGGCATACGAGGAAGACGAGATAGAAGCGTACGAGGAAGATGAGACAGAAGAATACGAGGAAGACGATGAGATAGATGCATTTGAAGAAAATGAGACGGAAGAATACGAGGAAGACGATATAGAGGAATACGAAGAATACGAGGAAGATGAGACAGAGGCATACGAAGAATACGAGGAAGACGGGATAGAAGCGTACGAGGAAGATGAGACAGAGGCGTACGAGGAAGACGATGAGATAGATGCATTTGAAGAAAATGAGACGGAAGCATACGAGGAAGACGATATAGAGGAATACGAAGACGATGAGATAGAAGCGTATGAGGAAGACGATGAGGAAGATGAGATAGAAGCGTTCGAAGACATAGAGGAGTACGAGGAAGAACTGGGGGACGATGGATCGGAAGCGTACGAGGAAGATCAGGAGTACGACGAGGCGGAGGCGTACGAGGGCAAAACACAGGAGTACGCGTCGGAGGATACGGAGTCGCTCTACAGCACCAAGGAGATCCATATCGAGATCTATGAGCCGGACGATTACGCGGAGGACACAGAGAGTTACTACGAGAACGCGGACGAGGGCGACTATGCGGACGGTGAGGAGTGCGATGCATACGACGAGTATTACGATGACGAGTACGATGACGAGTACGACGATTCGGTGTACTTTGACGAGATGTACGAGCAGGAAGCGTACGATGAGGAAGGCTTTGAGGAGGGGGACAGTGAGGACTCCTTTGATATCGCGTACGGTGCGTACGGCACTGCCCACGGGAGTGCCGTCCTGTTTGGGGAGGACGGGGCGGAGGAGCCGGGCAGTTTCTGGCAGAGAACAAGGAGCCGCCTTCGCCACCTGACTGCTTTCGACGCTGTGCTCGCCTCGACGGGTGTGGTGGTGCTGGTGGCATCGCTCGTCATCCTGAGCATATTTCTGCAGTCAAACCAGCTGAATAAGCAGATAGAGGCGCTCGCGCCTGTGGGAAGCGAACTCAAGGACGTGGGGGTCGTGGGGGACGACGGTCTGCTCGCCATGGCGGATGCGGCGCTGTCGGGAAATTTTGCGGAGACAGACACGGAGACAGATACGGAGGAAGCATCGACGGTCGAGGTGGTTGACACGCAGGAGTCGACGAAGGTGAATGTCAGTTTTGTGTCTGTGGAGAAGGATCTGAAGATCCGTTTTACGGATGTCAACACCGGCGAGCTGATCACGGGCACTGTCTTTGAGGTGAAGCTTACCAACGCAAAGGGAAAGCAGCTCGTCCTCACGGACGACGACATGGACGGTGTCATCTACGCGCAGAATGTGAATGCCGGGGTGTTCGATGCAGTCGTGACCTCGACGGACAAATACAAGTTCCCGACAGTGGCTCAGCAGGTCACAGTCAAGGATAAGGTCGAGTATGTGGTGATCAACGTGCAGGATGAGGTCAAGACCGAGAAACAGATCGACGTGGCAGTCGAGGATACGGAGAAAAATGTGGCGGCAGTGGAGACGGAGGTGCTCAAGGACACCGTGGAGTGGGTGGATCAGACCAAGACGCCCGTGAGCGGCTCGGAGAGCTATCTGCTGGTGGATAAGAGCACGATTCCGGACCCGTCTCAGATTTCGAGAGCGGCGGCGCGGATGCTCTTTGACGCACTGAACGTGTCGCTGGACCGCACGAGCGCATCGCTGAGTGTGGGGGCGAGCATCGACCTGAAAGGAACGGAGTTTGCCAACAAGACAGAGACCGGCGCTGACGGAGGCAGCATTGAGTACCAGTACACGACGGAGTGGAAGAGCTCGAACGACGGTGTCGCGTCGGTAAGCGGCGGCAAAGTGACGGCAAAGGCGGTGGGAACCGCGGATATCACGTACACGGTCACCAGAAAGACGATCACGACGACGCTGGAGACGAAGGAGCCTGTCAAGGAGACGCTGGAGATTTCCGCGGAGGAATACGGGAAACTGTCGCCGGAGGAACAGGCAAAGTGCACGGAGATCAAGGATGACCAGGGCAATGTGACAGGTTACACATACGAGAAAGTGACGGAGCAGGATCCGGTCAAAAACGCGGCTGAGACAACCGATACCGCCAGCGCGACGTGCACGGTCACTGTGGAGGCGGCAAAGATCAAGTCCGGCAGCCTGGAGCTGTCCAAGAGTGCTGACAGCTGTGCGGCTGGCGCGACGCTGACCGTGAAGCCGTCAAAGCTTGTGTACACGAAGGAGGACGGGAGCACAGAGACGCTCACGTCGAATTTCCCGTCCATCGCGTGGGAGAGCAGCGACAAGTCCATCGCGACTGTCGCTTCGGACGGGGTAGTGACCGGCGTGAAGGCGGGCAAGGTACATATCACAGGCAGGATCACAGGCATCAAGGGCGCTGACGGGAACGAGCTGGATATCAAGTGCAGCGTGGAGGTCAGTGTCACCGGGAGTGTGGAACTTACGCTCACGCTGGACCGCACGAGCGATGTGTACATCGCAGTCGGCGGCACCACAACGCTTGTGGCGACCGTGACAAACTACAAGTCTGACGCGGGAGTGACCTGGGAGACTTCGGACAAGAAGGTGGCGACCGTCAATGAGAAAGGCGTCGTGACCGGCGTGGCGGCGGGCAGCGTCAAGATCACGGCGACGACAAAGGAAAAGGATGCGCAGGGCAAGCAGAAGCAGGCGACCTGTGTCGTGACAGTAAACTCCGATGCCGCCTCGGACACGACGACGAAGCTCAAGGACAAGAACGGAAACCAGATCTACGTCAAAAATACTGATGGAAGCTACCGGGAAGCCGTCTACGCGGACTACTACACCAGCACCGAATTTTACATATCGGCGCAGGCAAACTACACGTACACAGGATGGCAGACGATCGACGGGAAGACGTACTACTACGACAAAAACGGAAACCCAGTGACCGGCACACAGATCATACAGGGTGTTACCTACAATTTTGGCTCGGACGGGGCGATCGCCACAACAGTCAACGGATCGACGTTCGGCATCGACGTGTCAAGGCACAACGGAAAGATCGACTGGAATGCGGTCAAGGCATCGGGTGTCGACTATGTCATCATCCGCTGCGGCTACAGGGGATCGTCGACAGGTGCACTGATCGAGGATCAGAACTTCAAGACGAATATCAAGGGCGCCACAGCTGCCGGACTAAAAGTCGGCGTGTATGTGTTCTCGCAGGCGGTCAACGAGGTCGAGGCGGTCAAGGAGGCATCGCTTGCAGTGAGCCTGGTGAAGGGCTACAACCTCGCCTACCCGATCTTTATCGACACGGAGGCGAGCGGCGGCAGGGCGGACAAGATCGACAAGGCGACGCGCACGGCGGTGGTGAACGCGTTCTGCCAGACTGTTGTGAGCGCTGGCTACAAGCCGGGGATCTATGCATCAAAATCGTGGTTTGAGGACAAACTGAATATGGGGTCGGTCGCCAGCTGCAAGATCTGGCTCGCCCAGTATTCCGCGTCGCCGACCTACAAGGGCAGATACGATATGTGGCAGTATTCAGACAAGGGAAAGATCAGCGGTATCAGCGGCAATGTCGATCTCAACTACAGTTACCTGGGATATTAAAGGGTTGCATTCTTGCCAGATTTAGGATAAAATGAGATGTGTGCTTTGTGTATCAACAGACTCCCGGCGTCTCTTTGCAGAAGATTCCGGGAGGCGATAGTCGATTATTTGGAGGAATATATTTGATGAGAACTTATTTGGTGACTGGCGGTGCAGGTTTTATCGGATCAAACTACATTCATTATATGTTTCGTAAATATGGCGGTGAGATCAGGATCATCAATGTGGATGCGCTGACATATGCCGGAAATCTCGAGAATCTCAAGGAGATCGAGAAGCGGGATAACTATACATTTATCAGGGCGGATATCACGGACAAGGATGCGATCACAAAGATCTTTGCGGAGAATGACATTGACAGGGTGGTCCACTTCGCCGCGGAGAGCCATGTGGACAGGAGCATCAAGGATCCGGAAGTCTTTGTGCGGACAAACGTGCTCGGCACGGCAGTGATGCTCAACTGTGCAAAGGCGGCATGGGAGCTGCCGGACGGAAGCTTTCAGGAGGGCAGGAAGTTTTTGCACGTCTCCACGGATGAGGTGTACGGCTCTCTCGAGGAGGACGGAGGGTTCTTTTATGAGACAACCCCGTATGCGCCGCACAGCCCGTACTCCGCGAGCAAGGCGTCGTCGGACATGCTTGTGAGATCGTATATGGACACCTATCGGTTCCCTGCGAACATCACGAACTGTTCCAACAACTACGGACCATACCAGTTCCCGGAGAAGTTCATCCCGCTTGTCATCAACAACGCGCTGCAGGGAAAGAGTCTCCCGGTGTACGGCGACGGGAAGAACGTGCGCGACTGGCTCTATGTCGAGGATCACGTGAAGGCGATCGACATGGTGCAGGAGCAGGGCAGGCTGTTTGAGACTTACAATATAGGCGGGCACAACGAGAAACAGAATATTGAGATCATCAATATCATCCTCGAGACGCTCCAGGAGCAGCTCGCCGATGATGACCCGAGAAAGAAACTGGTATCCAGGGATCTGATCACGTATGTCGAGGACCGGAAAGGCCACGACAGGCGCTATGCGATCGCGCCGGATAAGATCAGGGCGGAGATCGGCTGGGAGCCGGAGACGATGTTCAGGGATGGCATCAGGCGGACGATCCAGTGGTATTTCGAGCATGAGGACTGGATGCGGAATGCGACAAGCGGCGATTACCAGAAATACTACGCTGAGATGTACAAATAATTTCAGATGATGATTGGACAGGGAACGTCAGTACCAAAGGGTAGGGCGTTCCCACTTTGGCATATGATGCGCGGGGGCACATGCGGCACCTGCACGATGTAAGATGAAAAGGAGCAGACGATCAATGAAAGGTATTATATTAGCAGGCGGCAGCGGCACCAGACTCTATCCCCTGACAAAGGCGATTTCCAAGCAGATCATGCCTGTGTACGACAAGCCGATGATCTATTATCCGCTGTCGACACTGATGCTTGCAGGGATCAGGGATATACTGATCATCTCGACGCCGCGCGATCTGCCGGTGTTTGAGGAATTGTTCGGCACAGGGGAGCAGCTCGGGCTGCACATGGAGTACGCGGTGCAGGAGAAGCCAAGAGGACTTGCGGACGCGTTCATCATCGGCGCGGATTTTATCGGGACGGACTGCGTGGCGCTGGTGCTCGGGGACAATATCTTCTATGGGCAGAGCTTCTCGAAGCTGCTGCAGCGCGTCGCGGCAAAGGAGAGCGGTGCCACGATATTCGGATATTATGTGCGCGACCCGCGGGAGTACGGCGTTGTCGAGTTTGACAAGAACGGGAAAGCGATCTCCATCGAGGAGAAGCCCGAGAAGCCAAAGAGCAACTACGCGGTGCCGGGATTATATTTTTATGACAACGATGTCGTGCAGATCGCCAGGAACGTGAAGCCGTCCGCGAGAGGCGAGATCGAGATCACGAGCATCAACAATGAATACCTGCAGCGCGGGACGCTGACGGTGGAGACGATGGGGCGCGGTTTCGCGTGGCTCGACACGGGGAATCACGATTCGCTCCTGGATGCCGCTGATTTTGTCTGTGCGTTTCAGAAGAGGCAGGGGCTGTATATATCCTGCATCGAGGAGATCGCATACAAGAGGGGATTCATCACGAGGGGGCAGCTGCTCGAGCTTGCGGAGCCTCTGATGAAGACGGATTACGGAAAGTATCTGGTAGAGGTAGCCAATGGACTCTAAGGGAAAGAAGATCGGAATACTGTTTGTGCTGTGCGCGCTGCTGGTGGTGATGGCAGCGGTAGTGATGGCGAACTACAACCGCTTTTTGGGAAAGGACACCAGAGCAGTGTCCGGCAGCGGCACGGACAGTGTTTCCAGTCAGATCATAGAAGCGGACGGAAAGGTGCACGGTGCTGACTTGTCAGCATTCATGAAGGACAGCGAGTTCTTTGATGCCGATGTGCCGAACAGTTCGAACCAGAATACATATGATGAGGTGGATGAAAACGGGAATCCGGTGCGCAGTCTCACCATTTCGGCGAGCTCCGTGGAGCGCGATATCCGGGTGAAGATCATGGACGACAAGGGCGATGTGGTGCCGGGGCAGGCGTTCGAAGTGGAGGTCGCGGACACGGGCGTGTACGTCGACGAGGACAAGGACGGTGTCATACTGATCTCCGACATCAAACCCGGAGAGTACAAGGTCTCGCTGGGTGAGCAGCAAGGCTTCAAGGTGCCGGCAGCCCCGGTCAGCGTCAGGGTGAAGTCCATTGTGTCCTACACCGTCATCGACGATATCGACTTCTTTGTCCATGCGGAGTCGGAGGTTGACATCCTGAAGGAGGACACGAAGGACAAGAAGCTCGACAGCGAGGACGAGGATGACTCCCAGTACACGGCGCTGCTCGACATGGAGGAGGACGAGCACGCCAACGCGGTCAAGCTCGGCATCGATGTGTCCAAGTGGAACGGCGAGATTGACTGGGAGGTCGTGAAGGCTGAGGGCGTTGATTTTGCGATCATACGGTGCGGCTACAGAGGTTCTTCCTCGGGCTGGCTGCTCGAAGATCCGTATTTCTACAAGAATCTGACAGGCGCGAAGAAGGCGGGCATCAAGGTCGGTCTGTACTTCTTCACACAGGCGACGAACCTTGTGGAGGCAGTCGAGGAGGCGAGTATGGTGGTTTCCCTGCTCGGGGACACCGAGATCGAGTACCCGGTCTTTATCGACACGGAGGGCGCAGGCGGAAACGGAAGGGCGGACAACCTCGATCCGGGGACGCGGACAGCCGTGGTCAACGCATTCTGCCAGACGATCCAGAATGCGGGGCTTGACGCGGGCGTCTACTCGGGCCGCAACTGGTTCTACAATAATCTCATTGTGGACGAGATGGAGGCGCCGAACGTGTGGCTTGCGGAGTACAGGCAGACACCGCTCTACGAGGGGCGCTACGACATGTGGCAGTACACTTCAAGCGGCTCTGTCGCCGGCATCGAGGGAAGAGTGGACTTAAATATCAGCTATCTGGGGATCGAGTGATCCGTACCGGAAGCGGGGCAGATCGGAAAATAGCGAAAAGATCGGGGATTCAGGATATTTTGAACCTGCAATTTGTAAAATTGTGAAATAGGGAAAGGAATCATGAAAACATGGGAAAGATTACAGTAGAGGAATGCGTCGTGGACGGGGTGGTCATAGAGGGACTCAAGGTGATCACACCGCAGGTGCATGGGGATAACAGAGGTTATTTTATAGAGACCTACAATTATAATGATTTCAGGGAAGCGGGCATTGACCATGTGTTTGTGCAGGACAACCAGTCTGCGTCAAGGAGAGGTGTGCTCCGGGGACTTCATTTTCAGAAGGAGTACCCGCAGGATAAGCTTGTCCGCGTCGTGCGGGGGGAAGTGTTCGACGTGGTTGTGGATCTGCGGGAAGGCTCAGAGACATACGGAAAATGGTTTGGTGTCCTGCTGTCGGAGGAGAACAAGAAACAGTTTTTTGTCCCCAAGAATTTTGCCCATGGCTTTCTGGTCCTGTCGGAGTATGCGGAGTTCTGCTACAAGGTCACGGACTTTTACCACCCGAATGACGAGGGCGGGCTGCTGTGGAGCGATCCCGATATCGGGATCAAGTGGCCGATCCCGGAAGGCGTGGAGCCGATCCTTGCCGACAGGGATCAGAAATGGGGCGGTATAAAGGATTTTAAGCGATGAGGAGTAGTCTGGCAGGGCTGTGGCAGTCGAGACAGCTGATCTGGAAACTGGCAAAAAACGATTTCAAGAACCGCTTTGCAGGCTCGTATATGGGGCGTGTCTGGGCGTTTGCACAGCCTGTCGTGACTGTGCTGCTGTACTGGTTTGTGTTTGGATATATCATGATGCCGGACAAGAAAGAGATGCTGACGGCAGGGGCGGAAGCGCCGTATGTGCTGTGGCTGACGGCGGGGCTTGTGCCCTGGTTCTATTTCAGCGAGGCGCTCAGCAACGGGACGACATCCCTTCTCGAGTACAGTTATCTGGTGAAAAAAGTGGTATTCCAGATCCGCATCATACCGATGGTCAAGCTGATCGCCGCATCCTTTATCCACCTATTTTTCGTGGCGTTCATGCTGGTGCTGTATGTGTGCTACGGCTACACGCCCGATCTGTATCTGCTGCAGCTGCCGTATTTTAGTTTCTGCCTGCTCATGCTGGTGCTGGCGCTGAGCTACACAACCTGTGCGGTCGCGGTCTTTTTCAGGGATCTGATGCAGATCGTCAACATCATCCTGCAGGTCGGCATGTGGGCGACACCGATCCTGTGGAATATCAGATTTCTTGACGGGAAGCCGCTGCTGCAGGGGATCATCAAGTGCAATCCGGTCTTTTACATTGTCAATGGTTACAGGAACGCCATGTTTGCCGACACGTGGTTCTGGCAGGATTCCATGGGAGCTATGACCGTGTATTTCTGGGTTGTCACCGCTGTGCTGTTCGCGGTGGGGACGCTGATCTTTAGAAGGCTCAAAGTGCATTTTGCCGATGTGCTGTGATGCGGCACACGGACACCCGACGCATAAAAAGACGATCCAGGTGCCAGGAGCGCCGAAATACAGGGGGAACTATGGAAGACAAACAGCTGCGAAAAGAAGAAGGCGGTGTGGATGCCGGGACTGCGATCGCGGTGTCGCACGTCAGCAAGACGTATAAACTCTATGACAAGCCGATGGACAGGCTCAAGGAAGCCTTGAAGCTGACCAGGCAGCAGAAATACCGCGAGGCGCATGCGCTGTCAGACATCAGCTTTGATGTCGGGCAGGGGGAGTGCGTCGGGATCATCGGGACAAACGGTTCCGGCAAGTCTACGATCCTAAAGATTATAACGGGTGTCCTCAATCCCACGAGCGGCAGCGTCGCTGTCAACGGGCGGATCTCTGCGCTGTTGGAGCTGGGCGCCGGTTTTAACATGGAGTATACGGGGATCGAGAACATCTATCTCAACGGCACGATGAACGGTTTTTCGAATGAAGAGATCGACGCGAGGATGCAGGATATCCTGGATTTTGCGGATATCGGCGACTACGTGCGCCAGCCGGTGAAGACGTACTCGAGCGGTATGTTTGTGCGCCTCGCCTTCTCGGTGGCGATCAACATCGACCCGGAGATCCTGATCGTCGATGAGGCGCTTTCCGTCGGCGATGTGTTTTTCCAGGCGAAGTGCTATCACAAGTTCGAGGAGTTCAAAAAGATGGGCAAGACGATCATGATCGTGAGCCATGACCTGAGCAGCATCGCGAAATACTGTGACAGGGTGATCCTGCTCAACCAGGGCGTGAAGCTCGGGGAGGGCTCCCCGAAAGCGATGATCGATGACTACAAGCGCGTCCTGGTGGGACAGTATGAGCTGCCGACGTCAAAGAAGGAGCAGAATCTCATAGGCGACGAGGAGATCCAGGACGCGGTGCACAGGCAGGCTGCCGCCGCAAAGCGCGGGGACGCGCAGGACTCAAAGGCGCTGGAGTACGGCACGAAGGAAGCCGAGATCGAGGAGATCTATCTGACGGACGACCGCGGGACGAGGACCAATTCGATCTTGAAGGGACTGCCCTTCCAGATCCACATGCGGGTGCGGTTTGACCGGGATCTGCCGGCGCCGATCTTTGCCTTTTCGTTCAAGACGGCAAAGGGCACGGAGATCACGGGGACGAACACGATGTTTGAGAAGGCGTTCCTCGAACCGGTGAAAGCCGGCGACACGAAGGCGGTCTGCTTTTCGCAGAAGATGTCGCTGCAGGGCGGTGAGTACCTGCTCTCCTTTGGCGTGACAGGGTATGAGGGAGATGATTTCAAGGTGTATCACAGACTTTACGATGCCATCGACGTGACCGTTGTGTCCGACAAGAACACCGTGGGATATTACGACATGGACTCGGCAGTCGAGGTCAAAAGCGTGTAGACGCGCGCCGCGGCGTGTTGAGATCAGATAAGGAACTGATGGAAAATGATGGAGTAAGCAATATCGGGGGTGAAGAGGAGCATGGCAGAGGAGACACAGGTGAGACTGGAGAAGATCGGCAGTGTCACGATGGATTACACGTATTATACGGGACAGGATCTGTATTCGGATGGCGATATCGAGGACAAGATGCTTGACATTGCCATGTACAATCCGCCGGAGGATTTTCCCAAGATCATCGAGGCGGAGCGGAGCTGGCCTGTTTTTTATCATTTCTCGCCGCTTCGGACAAATATCATAGACTGGATCCCGTTCAGGAAAACGGATAAGGTGCTCGAGATCGGCGCAGGGTGCGGTGCGATCTCGGGGGCGCTTGCAAGGAGGGCAGGCAGTGTCACCTGCATCGACCTGTCCAAAAAGCGCAGCATGGTCAACGCCTACCGCAACCGCAACGCGGACAATATCACGATCATGGTCGGCAACTTCAAGGACATCGAGCCGCATCTCGACGAGGACTACGACTATGTGCTGCTGATCGGCGTCTTTGAGTACGGGCAGGCGTACATCGGCGGGGAGAATCCCTACGAGGATTTTCTGCGGATCTGCGACCGCCACAGGAAGCTTGACGGGCGTCTGGTTATTGCGATCGAAAACAAGTTCGGTCTCAAGTACTGGGCAGGCTGCCGCGAGGATCATCTGGGGACGTATTTTTCCGGGATCGAGGGGTACCATGCAGGCGGTTCGGCAAGGACTTTCACGCGGCGAGGCCTGGAAAAACTTCTTGACAAGGCAGGGATCCACGAGTATTCCTTTTACTATCCATATCCTGATTACAAATTTGTGACGACGATCTACTCTGACCAGTATCTTCCGAAAAAAGGTGAGCTCAGCAATAATTTGAGGAATTTTGACAGGGAGAGGGTGCTGCTGTTCGATGAAAAACAGGTGTTTGACGAGATCATAGACGAGAATGAGTTCCCGCTTTTCTCAAATTCGTACCTGCTGGTGGTCGGCGGTGCGCCCAATGTGATCTACACAAAGTTCTCCAACGACAGGGTTGCAAAGTGGGCGATCCGCACTTCCATCGTCAGGGAGATGCCGGGGCATGTGCATGTGGAGAAGCTGCCGGACACGGAGGCGGCATGCAGGCATCTGCTGAGCACAAAGCAGGCGTGCGAGCAGCTTTCTGCGCGGTATGAGAACACGAAGATCGATATCAATCAGTGCACCGTCATCGGCGGCGACGTCAAAAACGGGCTGTCCTTTGAGTACTGCAGGGGGGAGACACTGGAAAATCTGCTCGACGAGTGTCTGGTGCGGACGGATGTGGCGGGCTTCAAGTCACTGATCCAGGAGTATATGCACTGGGTCCACTACAACGAGGATACCCATGCAGTCAGCAATTTTGACTTTATCTTTCCCAATATTCTCGTGGACGGGAAGCGGTGGCATGTCATTGACTACGAGTGGACTTTCGACAGACATATCGAGGCGAGGGACATCGCATTCCGCGCCTTCTACAACTATACATTGGGCGGGGAAATGCGAAAGGCGTGCGGGGATCTTCTGATGAAGGACATCCTGGGATTTACGGATGAGGAGATCAGAGCCGCGGTCGAGGAGGAGAAGGAATTTCAGCTGCGCATCACGGGCAGCCGCGCATCGGCGGGACGTATGCGGGAGCTGATCGGCAACAGGGCGTACGCGCTCGACGGCATGTTGAAATACTGCAATCATGCGGATCTAAAATACATCACGCAAATCTTTGTGGATTACGGAGAGGGGTTCACGGAGGAGAATTCCGTGAGGCTCCGGGACTGTTTTTCGCTCGGGCGGTATCTGAAACTGGAGTACGATATCCCGGATGCGGCTGTGAGGATCCGGATCGATCCGTGCACATATCCGTGCGTGGTGGATATCCGTGAGATCAAGGCGGGGGACAGGATCTACACGGCGGATGTCATCGAGGTGAACGGCAGATGGCAGGAGTGCGGCTCGATCGTGTTTGACGATGAGGATCCCAATCTTGCGATTGATGTCGTGGGCGGGAGTCATCTTTCTGTGGATATGGATGTGCTGGAGCTTACGCCGGCGTTTGCCAGACAGCTTGTGCAGACTGCCGTGAAAGAAAATTTTGTCACAAAAACAAAGGGGTTTCTAAAGACAAAGTTGAGAGGGTAATGTGGGAAGTGATTCCCGGAGTGGGGGATTTGCTGATATGTTTGGAAAGATAAAGGATGCCATACAGGGCAGATTATATAAGAAATGTATCAATGAGTACGAGAGGGCGCTGCGCTGCCAGACAGACCCGTATCTGCTGTGGATCAAGGAAAATGAGCAGGCGTTCGCGGCGGAGACGCCCGGGGAGCAGCGGGTAGCGTTTGACATCGTGTATATGCAGGAGTGCGGCAGGGATTTTTCCCTGTCGGGTTTCGACAAGGAGTACATTTTGTTTGTGTCGGATGAGGGCAGGATCGCGGCGGAGGTCTATCATGAGATCCCGCGGTATTTCGAGAAGCATGCGGATGTGAACATCGTCTATGCCGACGAGGATACCTGGATGCTCGAGGCGAAAAAGGAAGTGGACAGGGATCTGGTGAACGATGAGAGCGCACACAGGATCTTTCCGTGGACCAAACCGATGTGGTCGCCGGACACACTGATGTCCTTCCTGTATTTCGGCAATATTTTTGCGATCCGCAGGGAGGCGTACCTCGGGCTCGAATGGCTTGGGGACAGCGATTACCGCAAGAATATATACGATTTTGTGCTCAAGGCGACAGAGCTTGGGAAGCGCCCCGGGCACATCGAGAAGATCCTTTTTCACGCCTACGAGAGGGGAAGCAGCAGGGAGGAGATCGAGGACAGGCTCATGCACAGGACGGATCTGATCGGCGCGGGGAGGGCGTATGACGCTATCCGTGAGCGCGCTTTTGCAAGGCGCGGTCTGAGAGGGCGGATGGTCGTGGATGCGAAGACACAGATCTCCTATCCGGTCTACGAGCTGCCGGATCAGCCGCTTGTCAGCATCATCATCCCCTCGAAGGACAACCCGGAGGCGCTCAGACAGTGCATACGCTCGGTCTACGCGCATACGGATTACCCGAATTATGAGATCATTGTCGTCGACAACGGAAGCACTGCGCGGGTGCGCGTCGGGTTGGAAAATTTCAGGCAGGAGTGCCCGTTTACGTATCTGTATGTGCCGATGGAATTTAACTTTTCTCATATGTGCAATATCGGCGTGCGCGAGTCTAAGGGAGAGTTCATTTTACTGCTGAATGACGACATGGAGGTGATCGAGGATACATGGCTCACCAGGATGGCGGGTCAGGCTTCCCTGAAACATGTCGGATCTGTCGGGGCAAAGCTTCTGTACCCGGATTCAACGTTGATACAGCACGCCGGGATCAGCAACACGCTGTACGGTCCCGGACACAAACTCAAGAAGATGGATGACAGCATGTCCTATTATTATGGAAGGAACCGCTTCGTGTATGACCTGATCGGTGTCACGGCGGCATGCCTTATGATGCGCAGGAGTTATTATCTGGCGATAGGAGGACTGTTCGAGGGGCTCGCCGTGGCATATAATGATGTGGATCTGTGTTTCAGGCTGTGCAGCAAGGGGCTGTACAATGTCCAGAGAAACGATGTTGTGCTGTACCACCACGAGTCGCTCAGCCGCGGGGATGACCTCCAGGATGAGACAAAGCTGAAACGCCTGCTGGCGGAGAAGGATGTCCTGTACAGGAGACACCCGAAATTTTACAGGAAGGATCCGTTTATCGGGACACTTTTGAACAGCGGGGAGCCGGAGTACAGCTGCCGCTGGCTGGAGCGGTATGAGCTCTTTAACATATTTGACTCCGATGATATGCTCGCCGAATCCAAGAAGCTCCCGGCACAGGATAAAATGAATCAGGCGATCATGATCACGGTGGAGGACTGCGGCAGGGAGAACTTTGCGAAGGCAGTGACCAGGAACGGACAGAAGAAAAAGACCTATTACCTCATCAAGGGCTGGGCATATGTGCCGGGCGTGGACAATGCGCGCTACCGCTTCAAGATCCTGCTGGTGAACAGCGCCGGCAAGGTGTGGGAGCTGCCGGTGCAGAGACGGTACCGCAAGGATGTGGAGGCGATCCTGCCGGACGAGACGAATGTGAAACTGACAGGCTTCTGCAACTGGATCTTTGAGGGCGCGCTGCCGCCGGATACGTATGAGCTGTGGATGACCGCGAAGGACGGCTGCTCCAGACAGCGGTTGTATCGGAGTATGGAGAAAACGTTGACGATCGAATAGGACAGGATCACGGATATCGAGATGAAAATGGATGCATATGAATCAAAATCAATATGAACAGGAACTTTTTGCACAAAGGACGCCGTACCTGCAGTGGCTGAAACAGCAGGAGACAACGCTGGCCAGACAGTATGGGCAGCAGCTGGAACAGGGTGCTTTAGGGAAGCAGATACACACGCTTCCCTTTTCTTCGTGTATGGACCATATGAATGACGTCGGGCATGCCCGGGATCATTCTTTTGCGGAATTTCAGGGCGACAGGATCTATCTGTTTGCAAGGGACGCGGGCAGACTGTCCCCGTATGCAAAAGCCGTGTTCGCAAAAGCCTTTTTGGATGACGCCGATGTCGTGCTGGCGTATGCGGATGAGGATTACAGCGGAAGTCTCAGGGAACTGTACGGGATCGGGGAGGCAGACCGGCAGTCCGGTGCGCGCTACCGAGGCGCGCCGTGGTTCAAGCCCGGCTTTTCACCGGACACTCTCGTCTCCTTTTTCTATGTCGGCAGTGTGTTTGCCGTCAGGGGCGACCGGATCCTGGAGGTGACGGGAAAGTACGGCAGCGATATCAGCCTTCATGAGCTTGTCTACAGGATCTTTATGGAGGCGCTTGGCAGGAGAAGGCAGGGTGTGACATGCGGGATCGCCCACTTACCATACACGCTGTACACCAATGACAGCCTTGCGGATAAGGATCGGACCGAGGGCGATGGGAAGATCCGTCTGCTGTACCGGGCAGAGGAGCGCCGCAAGGGGGCTGACAATGATAAAATATCGATTGTTATTCCTAGTAAGGACAATGCAGACGTGCTACGGAAATGCCTGGAAACGCTGGTTCAATATACGGATTACAGCTGTTATGAGGTCATCGTCGTGGACAATGGCAGCAGCCCGGAGCAGAGGGCGCGCATATCACGTGTGATCGAAACGCTGAAAACGAAAAAGAGCGGTCTTGCCGTCCACTATCTGTATCGGGAGCGCGCGTTCAATTTTTCGGCGATGTGCAATGCGGGCGCGCGGCAGGCGTCCGGGGCGTACCTGCTGTTTCTGAATGATGATATCGAGATCCTGGGCGGCGCGGACGGCGGACAGTGGCTTGACAGGATGCTGGCGTACGGGAGGAAGTCCCATGTGGGGGCGGTCGGCGCGAAGCTGTACTATCCGCCCGGACAAGGGGAGCGCGGCTGTCATAAGATCCAGCATGCGGGGATCACCAACATGGGGATCGGGCCGGCGCACAAGCTCGGCGGCATGGCGGACGAGGGGTGTCTGTACCATGGGCACAACACGCAGAATTATGATATGCTCGCAGTCACGGCGGCGTGTATGCTGATCCGCCGATCTGTCTTTGACAGTGCAGGCGGTTTTGACGAGGACTTTCCGGTGGCGTACAATGACGTGGAGCTCTGCTTCCGGCTTTATCAGATGGGGTATTTCAACGTGCAGGTCAACGAGGCGGTGCTGATCCACCACGAGTCCCTCAGCAGGGGGCAGGACACTTTGCCGGAGAGACAGCGGCGGTTGGCTGGCGAGAAGCAGAAGCTCTATCAAAAATATCCGTTATTGAATGCGGCGGATCCTTTCTACAGCCCGCATCTGGTGCAGTGGAGGCGGGATGTGGAGTATAACACGGGATATTTATACGCCTTTGACCGACAGGCGGAGCCCGTTATGCGCGGGTGTGACAGGGCGGCAAAAAAAAGAGAGCGATCGTTGTTTAAAAGGGCGCACATCAGGGATATGCTGTGTGAGAAGTGCGCGCCTGCGGCAAAACTGTACGACCGTCTGACAGGGTACTGCGACATGATGTTCCACATTGATAACATTCGCTATGGAGACGGCATAACCGACGGTAAAACGACAGATAATAATACGGATGATATGGTAGTGATCGAGGGATGGAGCGCGGTCAGGAACGCGGACAACGCAGATCTGCCCCGAAGGCTCTGGCTCATCGGCGCGGAGTCTTGCTGCGCATATGAGTTCGACATAGCGCCGAAACTGAGGGAGGACGTAGCGGCGGTCCTGGAGGAGGGCGCGGGGAACCGCACAAAAAACACGGCACTCTCGGGCATACAGGTGAACATCGCGATAAGCACGTTAAAGCCGGGCACATACGGTATCGGTGTGGTCTGCAACAACAAGCTGGTCTGTGATCAGGAGAAGTATGTTGCCATACCGGATAAAAATACGGAAGGAAAGGTGTGAAGCAAAATGGCAAATGATACGATCGGCAGTCTCCAGAATCAGAACAAGCCGGATCCGGGCAGGCAGAATCGGAATCAGAATCAGAATAAAGAAGAGCGGGATGTGCAATTCTATAGACAGGCATACGAGAAGGAAAAGGCGCGTGCGGCTTCCCTTGCCGGCAGGCTCGCGGATGCCAGGAACGAGGCGGACAGCCTGCAGTTCCAGCTGGACCGCATCAAGAACAATCCGCTGTGGAGGGCCTCAAAGCCCCTGCGCCGGACAATGCACTGGGGGATCAGAAATTACAGGCGCGTCCGCAATCTGGGCGGACCCAAGGGGATCGTCAGGAAACTAAAGCAGAAGCGGATCGAGGCGGAGGCAAAAAAGCTCCACGGCACGGCGAGTTTTCCGACACCCGGACAGGCAGAGCAGCAGCGCGGTGAGCGGTTTGACCGGATGGTGAAGATCAGCATCCTCGTGCCCCTGTGGAACAATCAGCGGGAGTTCCAGATCCAGATGCTGGAGTCCGTGATGAACCAGACATATCAGAACTGGGAGCTCTGCCTTGCGGACGGCTCGGACGAGGAGCACGGCTATATCGGCGAGATCTGCAGGGAGTACGCGGCGCGCGCCGACGGCAGGATCGTCTACCGCAAACTCGACAAAAACGGGGGGATCTCCGGGAATACCAACGAGTGCTTAAAGCTTGCCACGGGCGAGTACATCGGGCTGTTTGACCAGGATGACATCCTGCATCCCTGCGCGCTGTACGAGTATGTGAAAGTGATCAACGAGGAGGGCGCGGATTATATATACTGCGATGAGACGACGTTCAAGGGGGACAGCATCGACAACATGATCACGCTGCACTTCAAACCGGACTTTGCGCCCGACAATCTCAGAGCGAACAATTACATCTGTCATTTCAGCGTGTTCTCGAGAAAACTGCTCGAGGGGACGGAGCTGTTCCGCAGCGGCTTTGACGGCAGTCAGGATCACGATATGATACTGCGGCTGACTGCCAGCGCCAAGAAGGTCGTGCACGTGCCGAAGCTGCTGTACTACTGGCGATCCCACAAGGCGAGCACGGCGAGCGACATCAGCGCAAAGCCCTATGCGATCGCGGCGGCGAAGGGGGCGGTGGCGGACCATCTGACCCGGTGCGGATTCAAGAACTTTGAGATCAAGAGCACCAGGGCGTTCGACACGATCTTTGAGATCAAATACGAGATCAAGAGCGAGGACAGGATCTCGATCCTGATTCCGAACAAAGACCATGCCGGGGATCTGCGCCGCTGCATCGAGTCCATCAGGGAGCGCAGCACATACGGGAACTATGAGATCATCGTCATCGAGAACAACAGTGTGGACAGAGAGACCTTCGCCTATTACGACACCTTGAAGAAACAGAAAAATATAACGGTTGTTACCTACGAGGGAGACTTTAATTACGCGAAGATCAACAACTTCGGCGCGCGCAGTGCGACCGGGAAATATCTGCTGTTATTGAACAACGATACGCAGGTGATCTCCATGAACTGGCTGGAGGCGATGCTGATGTACGCGCAGCGCCCCGACGTGGGTGCAGTCGGCGCGAAACTGTACTACGGCGACAGGACGATACAGCACGCCGGGGTGGTGATCGGGCTTGGGGCGCACAGGACAGCGGGGCACACGCACTACAAGATCAACTACGACAATCTTGGCTACATGGGCAGGCTCTGCTATGCGCAGAACGTGTCGGCGGTGACGGGGGCATGTCTGATGGTCAGAAAGAGCATCTACGACGCGCTCGGCGGGCTTGACGAGACGTTCGCGGTGGCGCTCAACGATGTCGATTTCTGTCTGCGCATCCGTGAGAACGGCTATCTGAACGTGTTCACGCCGTTCGCGGAGCTGTATCACTTTGAGTCGGCGTCGCGCGGCAGCGATGTCAGGGACGACAAAAAGGCACAGCGCTACGAGGAGGAGTCCGCACGGTTCCGCGAGCGCTGGAAGGAGCTGCTGGCAAAGGGGGATCCTTACTACAACCCGAATTTCTCGCTGGACCGCAGCGATTACTCGCTGAGAACAGGCGGAGATTAAATTTCGCGAAATACACTTATAACCTTGAAAAATTTCCAAATTTTTGGTTTAATAGAAGAGGAATGTAGTGCAAATTGATGTAATGACGTGGCAGTGGGAAAGCGTAAGCGGCCGAAACTGTCACAGGACAGCGGCGCACTGATTTTAATATTATGTGGAGGTAGCAGTATGGGTTTTATGGATGAATTTAACTTCTGGCTGGGTGATGACTACTTTGACCAGGCAACAAAGGATGAGCTCTTGAAGATCAAGGACAACGAGAGCGAGATCGAGGAACGTTTCTACAAGGAACTCGAGTTCGGCACCGGCGGGCTCAGGGGTGTGATCGGTGCGGGCACGAACCGCATGAACATCTACACCGTGAGAAAGGCGTCACAGGGACTGGCAAACTACATTATCAAGGCAAACGGACAGGAAAAGGGTATTGCTATCGCATACGATTCGCGCTTCATGTCGCCTGAGTTTGCAGATGAGGCAGCGCTGTGCATGGCGGCAAACGGCATCAAGGCGTACGTGTTTGAGTCGCTCAGACCGACTCCGGAGCTCTCCTTTGCGCTGAGAACGCTCGGCTGCATCTCCGGTATCGTGATCACGGCGAGCCACAATCCGCCAGAGTACAACGGTTACAAGGTATACTGGGAGGACGGCGCCCAGATCACAGCGCCCAAGGACAAGGACATCATCAGCGAGGTGAAGGCTGTGACGGACTACCACACGGTGAAGACGATGGACAAGCAGGAAGCCATCAATGCCGGGCTGTACCAGGTGATCGGCGGAGAGATCGACGATGCCTACATGGCGGAGCTGAAAAAGCAGATCATCCATCCGGATGTCATCAAGGCAGTTGCGGATGATATCAAGATCGTGTACACACCGCTCTGCGGAACAGGAAACAAGCCGGTGAGAAGGATCCTCTCCGAGCTTGGATTCAAGAATGTGTACGTCGTGCCGGAGCAGGAGAATCCCGATCCGAAGTTCACGACGCTCGATTATCCCAATCCCGAAGATCCGAAGGCGTTTACATATGCCTTGAAGCTCGCAAAGGAGAAGAACGCGGATATCGTGCTCGCGACGGATCCCGACGCGGACAGGCTTGGCATCTATGCGCTCGATACGAAGAGCGGAGAGTACAAGGCATTTACGGGCAACATGTCCGGTATGCTGATCGCCGAGTACATTTTGAGAGAGCGCAAGGCGACAGGCACTATGCCGGAGAATCCTGCGCTTGTCACCACGATCGTGACGACGAACATGACGGCGCCGATCACGCAGACATACGGCGTGAAACTGATCGAGGTGCTCACCGGGTTCAAGTTCATCGGCGAGCAGATCAAGCTGTTTGAGCAGACGGGCTCCAACAACTATGTGTTCGGTCTTGAGGAGAGCTATGGCTGCCTTGCGGGAACACATGCGAGGGACAAGGATGCAGTCGTGGCGGTGATGTGCCTGTGCGAGGTTGCCGCATGGTGCAAGAAGAACGGCAAGACGCTGTACGACATGATGCTCGAGATCTATGAGAAGTACGGCTATTACAAGGAGACACAGTATGCGATCACGATGAAGGGCATCGACGGCACGAAGCAGATCGCGGCGCTCATGGATAAGTTCAGGAACAATCCGCCAAAGAAATTTGGAGAGCTTGACGTTGTGCGCGTGAGGGACTATGAGAACGATGTCATCACGGAGCTCGAGACCGGTAAGACTTACCCGACAGGGCTGCCGAAGTCGAATGTGCTCTACTTTGATCTGACGAACGATTCGTGGTGCTGTGCGAGACCTTCCGGCACAGAGCCCAAGATCAAGTTCTACATGGGCGTCAAGGGCACAAGCCTCGAGGATGCACAGAAGAGGGTAGAAGATCTGACAAGCGAGGTCAAGGCAGTTATAGAAGAATAGTGAACGGCAGGCGGAAACCGGACGGCAGACAAACGCCGTCTGGTTTCGTTTCGTAGAAAGCACTGATACGGTGTGATCGTTTGTGACAGGGGTTCGTGATGAGAGAACAGGAGATTGTTATGAAAAATTTATTTGCGCAGATCATGAAGTTTGGCATGGTGGGTGTGGTCTGCTTTGGCATTGACTATATCATTGGCTATTCGGTGATGAAAATTATGGTGAAACTGGGCGGCGAACCGATATTTGAGATTGCCTCGATGGCGGGTTCGGCGCTGGGATTTACAGTTTCCGTGATCATAAATTATATTTTGAGTTTCAGGTTTGTCTTTGAGCGGAAGGAGGATCTTGACCGCAGGAAGGAGTTTGCCGCGTTCATCATACTGAGTGTGATCGGGCTGGGACTGAATCAGCTGATCATCTGGATCTGTGTGGGACCGGTCTATGGCAGCATCGCGCTGCTCCGCGAGATACTGAATTATGATCTCGCATACACAGGGGCGAAGGTGATCGCGACAGCGGTCGTGATGGTGTACAATTTTGTCACCAGAAAGATGTTCCTGGAAAAAAAGTCATAGCGTGTGGAGGGGTGGGGAGTTAAAATGTCGCTGGCACAAAATATTAAGAAGACGATCAATTACAGTAAGAAAAACGGGTATGGCGAGGCAGTCGTCGCGGCGTGGGAGCGTGTGACGGCAAAGTACTATGCGGATTATGACTACCGTGCGCCGGACCAGGACACACTCGAGCGGCAGCGGGCGGACCAGCGTGTGTCGGATCTCAAGATTTCGATACTCGTACCGGCGTACGAGACGCAGGAAGTCTACATGAGCGCCCTGATCGACAGCTGTATCGGACAGACATATGCGAACTGGGAACTCGTCATCGCGGACGGGAGCGCTACCGATATCGTCAAAAAGACGGTGGACACGTACCAGGATGCGCGCATCCGGTATGTCAGGCTCGAGGGAAATGACGGCATCGCGGAGAACACAAACCGGGCGATCGAGATCGCCACGGGAGATTACTGCGGTCTGCTGGATCATGACGACCTGCTGACGGCAGATGCCCTTTATGAGATGGCGCGCGCCGTGCAGGCGCACAGACCGGTCCTTGCGTACTCTGACGAGGACAAATGCGACGAATCCGGAAGGCATTTCTATGATCCGCACTTCAAGCTTGACTTCAATCTGGATCTGCTCCTGACGAACAATTACGTATGTCATTTTATGGTAGTCCGCTCGGATGTGCTCAAAAAAATGCAGGTCAGAAAGGAGTACGACGGCTCCCAGGACTATGACATCATCCTCCGCGTGGTCGGAAACCGGCTGATGAAGGAGAAGGAAAACAACGGGACAGAGCCGGTAGAGCGGTTCATCGTGCATGTGCCAAAGGTGCTGTATCACTGGCGCTGCCATGAAAATTCCACGGCGGACAACCCGCAGAGCAAGATGTATGCCTACGAGGCGGGGAAAAAGGCGCTGATCGATTTCGCGTCGCGCATGGGATGGAAGGTGCACGTCCGCCACAACAAGCATCTTGGCTTTTACCGAATCGAGTACGGTGAGAGCGTGCTGACACACAGACCGGATCTGGCGGCGGTGGGCGGATTTGTCGCAAAGCACGGCAGAGTGGCGTCGGGCATATACAAAGGACAGCCGCTGCTGTACGCCGGATATATGAACCGGATGGACCTGTATCAGAATACGGATCAGCTGGACATCCGCAACATGGCTGTCAACAAGGCATATCAGGGCGTTTATGAGGAAGTCACAAGACATCCTTACGTGAGCACGCTCTTTTCGGAGAACAGGGTGCTGCCGCAGTGGATGCAGGACATGGAGCGCACGGCGGGAGGGGAAGAGCGCCTGATGGAACTTGGCGCAGTGCTCTGCGGCAGACTGACGGCGGACGGCGCAAGACTGCTGCTCGATCCGGTGTGTGTGAGGAAGATATAGATTATGATAAAATCAACGATTGTGATACCAAACTACAACGGTATCAAGTATATCCAGGCGTGTCTCGAGAGTCTGTATGGCGGGACAGCTAAAGAGTTTGAGGTCATCGTGGTGGACAACGCCTCGACGGACGGCAGCATGGAGCTTGTGCGCGACCGGTTTCCCGGGGTTCGCCTGATTGTCAACCGGGAGAACACGGGATTCAGCCACGCGGTGAACCAGGGGATCCGGGCGAGCACGACACCGTATGTCATACTGCTCAACAACGACACACAGGCGGAGCTCTCCTTCGTGCATGAGCTGGAGAAGGTGATGGACAGCGACCGGGACAAAAAGGTCTTTTCGGCCTCGGCGAGGATGATCTCCCTGTACGACAAAGACAAGACGGACGATGCGGGGGACTACTATTGCGCGCTCGGCTGGGCATTTGCAAGGGGGAAGGGAAAGGCGCCGGGCAGGTATATAAAAGACTGCGATATCTTTGCCGCCTGTGCGGGCGCGGCGATCTACCGCAGGGATTTGCTGGAAGACAGCCGGGTGGGGCTGTTCGACGAGGAGCATTTTGCCTATTTTGAGGACATCGATCTCGGCTACAGGGCAAAAATTTTTGGATATAGAAACAGATTTGCGGCAAACTCTATAGTATACCACGCCGGGAGTGCCGCGAGCGGTTCGAGGTACAACATGTTTAAGACCGGGCTCGCGTCGCGAAACAGCGTCTATCTGATCTACAAGAATATGCCGGCAGCGCAGATCGCGCTGAACCTGCCGTTTCTGCTTGCGGGCTTTCTGATAAAAACACTTTTTTTTGTCAGGAAGGGGATGGGAAGAGCGTACATGGCGGGACTGGTCAGAGGCGTGCGGCTTTCGATGAGCCCGGCTGGAAAAAGACACAAGGTGAAATTTTACAGGGGCAGATTCGGAAATTACGTGTCGATACAGATGGAACTTTGGAGGAATTTGGGCAGACTTTTTGGCTGAATAAAAAAAAAGTTGTACTTTTTGTTCAAATATTGTAGAATGAAATGAGTTAAATTCTTTCCATTGGAATAAGGGTGAGAAAATTGATAAGAGATAATCAGAAGTATTTTAACACGCTGCTGGTTCTGCTCGATGCACTGGTTATAACAGCCGCTTACTGGCTTTCATGGTTTTTGTGGCTCAGCGGATTAGTGAAGGAGAACGATCCCGGCACAGGTATTTTGTCGGTGCAGGTCTATCTGATCGCTTTTCTGGCAATTGTACCGGAGTATCTGATCCTGTACAATTCGTTTGACCTGTATTCATCAAAACGCACGGCGAAGACGGTCTATGAGATCTTCAACATCATAAAGGCAAATACGATAGGTCTTTTGGCAGTCATGGTAGTGCTCTATGCCATCAATATACCGGATTTCTCACGCGGGATGGTTGGTGTGTTCTATGGAATCAACATTGTGGCGGAATCTCTGATGCGCAAGGCAGTTCGGTACGGGCTGCGCAGGATGCGCAGAAAGGGCTACAATGTCAAGCATATTTTGTTAGTGGGGTACTCCCGCGCGGGCGAGGAGTACATCAACAAGATCAAGGCGAATCCCGAATGGGGGTACGAAGTCTGCGGGATCCTCGATGACAATGTTCCTGTCGGGGCTGTATACAAAGGCGTCAGGGTGACGGGGGAGATCGATTCCCTCCAGGCGATCCTGACGGAGAACCGTCTGGATGAGATCGGCATCACGCTCTCCCTGTCGGATTACGACAGGCTGGAGAACATTGTGAAGACCTGCGAGAAGACAGGCGTGCACACAAAGTTCATACCGGACTATAACAGTGTGATACCGAGCAGACCCTGTCTGGAGGATCTCGACGGCCTTGCGGTGGTGAACATCAGGAGAGTGCCCCTGAGCAATATGGCGAATATGCTGCTTAAGCGGATCGTGGATATTGTCGGTGCACTGTTTGCGATCGTGCTGGCGTCCCCGTTCATGCTGGCGGCAGCGGTCGGCGTGAAGGTGACGAGCAGGGGACCGTTGATCTTTAAACAGGAGAGGGTAGGGCTTCACAACAAGCCCTTTCAAATGTATAAATTCCGGAGCATGGAGGTTCAGAACGATGCCGATGAGAAGAAAGGCTGGACGACCAAGAATGATCCGAGAGTCACAAAAGTGGGAAGGCTGCTTCGAAGTACGAGTATTGACGAGCTCCCACAGCTTTTTAATGTGCTAAAAGGGGACATGAGCCTGATCGGGCCGCGTCCGGAGCGACCTCTTTTCGTCGAGAAGTTCAAAGAGGAAATACCAAGGTATATGATAAAGCACCAGGTCCGGCCGGGGATCACCGGGTGGGCGCAGGTAAACGGGTACAGGGGCGATACGTCGATCAAGAAACGGATTGAGTATGATCTCTATTACATTGAGAACTGGTCGATGGGGTTTGACTTCAAGATTTTGTTCCTCACCTTTTTCAAGGGCTTTATCAACAAAAATGCCTATTAGAAAATTTATGCTGATGCCTGCGGTTCGGGCTGAGGGCAGCATGGAGGTTGAAAAATGCAGGATCATGATAACAGCAATAAAAACAGCAATAGCAGGAGAGTGCCGGGCGGCGAGGGCAGGCAGGCGTCAAGGTCAAACGGGCAGCCGAGACCGACAGGGGCGCCAAGGCAGAGCAGTCAGCCGAGGAGACCGTCATCAGACGGACAGTCAAGACCATCGGGACAGCCGAGGAGACCGTCATCAGACGGACAGCCAAGAGCGTCAGGACAGCCGAGGAGACCGTCATCGGACGGACAGCCAAGACCGTCAGGACAGTCCAGGAGACCGTCATCGGACGGACAGCCCAGACCGTCAGGACAGCCCAGGAGACCGTCGGACAGCCAGGTAAGGCAGGGCGGCGAGTCCAGGAGACAGGCACCCGCAGCGCAGGCAGGGCCGAACGGACAGCCAAGGCAGGCAGATCCCGCAGGCAAGCCCAGGAGACCGGCAGCGGGCAGCACGCCGCAGGGGGCAAAGGCACAGGGTGCTGCAAAAGGCAATGTATCGAAGAACCCGAAGAACCCGAAGAACAAAAAAAATCCGTCGAAGCAGACGGCAAAGAAGAAACGGGGAAAGATTTTGCTGTTTGTCGCGGAGATCTTCCTGCTGCTGATCCTGGTGGCGGCGCTGTGGGCGGCAAAACAGACGCAGAAGATCCAGTATGTTGAGATCAAGCCGGGGGATGTGCATATCAATGAACCGGTGCGCAACGAGATCGAGCAGGGCGAGACCGTCATGAAGGGCTACAGGAACATTGCGCTGTTCGGCGTGGATTCGCGGGAACAGCAGCTTGACAAAAATACCCGGACCGACGTCATCATGGTCGCCTCCATCAACCTGGACACCAAGGAAGTGCGTCTGGTGTCCGTGTACCGTGACACATGGCTCAATATGACGAATGACAAGTACAGCAAGGCGAACGCCGCCTACTCGAAGGGCGGTGCAAAGCAGGCGATCGGCATGCTCAACATGAACCTCGATCTCGATATCACGGACTTTGTCACGGTGGGATTTGAGGCGGTGATCGATGTCGTGGATGCGGTCGGCGGCGTCGAGATCGACGTGAAGGAGGACGAGATCGTGCACCTCAACAGCTATCAGATATCCATGGTAGGGCGCGTCGTGGGCAAGAACGAGAAGGGCGAGGAGATGTATGAGGCGATCCCCGGCGTGGAGTACACGCCTGTCGAGCATGCCGGGCTGCAGACACTCAACGGGCTGCAGGCGACGGCTTACTCCAGGATCCGCTATACCAGCGGCGGCGATCTGGCGAGGGCGGAGCGGCAGAGGACGGTGCTCACCAAGATCGCCCAGAAAGCGATGACCATGAATCCGACGACGCTCAACAGTATCGCGGATGCGGTATTCACCAAGATCTCGACGTCACTCACGCTGCCGGAGATCCTGTCGCTGCTCTCCGATGCCGCGAGCTACAAGGTCGGTGAGACGGCTGGATTCCCGTTTACCGACCACGTGGTGCCGAACGGGACTGTGGGGAACGCCAGCGTTGTCGTTCCGGTCGATCTCACCAAAAACGTGGAACTGTTACATGAATTTCTGTTTGACAAGACGGACTATACTCCCACAGATACTGTGAAAAAATGCAGTCAGAAGATTGCATCGGATACGGGAGTACATTATAATGGAGAATAGAGGAGCCGATGAGGAACCGAAACCGGTTCCTTTTTGGCATACGGGGGAGCATACAAATGCAGTACAGTGTAGATGTCATATTATTGACATTCAAACCCGGCCGACAGGTCATGGAGCTGATCAGTGCCTTGGAGGAGCAGACATATCCCGTGCACAAGCTCATCATCATGAACACGGAGGAGCGGTATTTTTACAATCTTTTCTACGGGACGGGATTTCTGGAGCGGTACAGGAACATAGAAATCCATCACCTCTCGGAGAAGGAATTTGATCACGGCAGGACGAGGGCGAAAGCAGTGCAGTACTCGAAGTCCGACATCTTTGTGTGTATGACACAGGATGCGATGCCGGTGGATGACATGCTGATACAGAATCTGGTGGCGGCACTCACAGGACAGGAGAAGACTGCTGCTGCGTATGCGAGGCAGATCCCCCTTCCTGACTGCCGCGAGATAGAGAAATATACGAGAGGGTTCAACTATCCCGAGGAGTCGTCGGTAAAGTCGGCGGCGGATGTGGGCAGGCTCGGGATCAAGACATTTTTCTGCTCAAATGTGTGTGCGGCATATGACAGGGAGATCTACGAGACGATCGGCGGCTTTGTCAAGAAGGCGATCTTCAATGAGGATATGGTGTATGCGGGGCACGCGGTCACTGCGGGCTACTGCATCGCTTATGCGGCGGAGGCGAAAGTCCGCCACTCCCACAATTACACCTGCATGCAGCAGTTTCGCAGAAACTTTGATCTGGGCGTGTCACAGGCTGAACACCCGGAGGTGTTTGACGTGGTGTCCTCGGAGAGCGAGGGGGTAAAGCTTGTCTCGGGCACGATAAGGCACCTCGAAAGGACAAAGAACTGGCTGCAGATACCGTATCTGATCCTGTCGAGCGGGTGTAAGTTTGCCGGATATCAGCTGGGAAAACGCTACCAAAGCCTGCCAAAGGGCATGGTGCGGTGGTGCAGTGCAAACAAGACGTATTGGAATTAATGGATATGGAGGACAGAAATCATGTGTGGAATCGTAGGATATATCGGAAAGCATGCGGCGGCGCCGGTGATACTTGAGGGACTTTCCAGGCTGGAATACAGAGGGTATGATTCGGCGGGGATGGCAGTGTTTGACGGGGAGAAGATCCAGATCAAAAAGTCCGTGGGACGACTCAAAGTGCTTGAGGAGCTGACACACGGCGGTGCCACGATGCCGGGCAGCATCGGGATCGGGCACACGAGATGGGCGACGCACGGAGCGCCGAGCGATGCCAATTCACACCCGCATTACAATGCCGAGGAGACGATCGCAGTCGTCCACAACGGGATCATCGAGAACTATCTGCCGCTAAAGGAAAAGATGATCTCAAAAGGGTACAGATTTGTCTCGGACACGGACACGGAGGTGCTGGCGCACCTGATCGACTACTACTACAAGGGAAATCCGCTCGAGGCGATCACCAAGGTCATGCATCGCGTGCAGGGCTCCTATGCGCTCGGGATCATGTTCGCGGAACACCCGGATCAGATCTTTGCAGTCAGAAAGGACAGTCCCCTGATCGTAGGGCAGAATGAGGAAGGGTGCTTTATCGCTTCGGATGTGCCTGCGATATTGAAATATACCAGAAAGGTCTATTTTATCGAAAATCAGGAGGTGGTCCGTCTCCGCGCCGACCATATGCATTTTTATACTGTCGACGAGGAGGAGATCACCAAGGAGCCTGTCACGATCGAGTGGGATGCCAACGCCGCCGAGAAGGGCGGTTATGAGCATTTCATGTTGAAGGAGATGTACGAACAGCCAAAGACAGTGACCGACACGCTGAGTCCGAGGATCAAGGATCAGGACATCGTGATCGAGGAGCTTGGCATGTCTGACGAGGAGATCCGGGCGATCAACAAGATCTTCATCGTGGCATGCGGCTCCGCGTACCATGCGGGGGTGACAGGGAAATATGTGATCGAGGGGATCGCGCGGATCCCGGTGGAAGTGGATGTGGCAAGTGAGTTCAGATACCGCGATCCGATACTCGAGGAGGGGACGATGGTAGTCGTGATCAGCCAGTCCGGCGAGACCGCGGACACCCTTGCAGCACTCAGGGAGTCCCAGCAGCTCGGTCACAAGGTGCTGGGTATCGTGAACGTGGTGGGGAGCTCGATCGCGCGGGAGGCGGACAATGTCATGTACACATGGGCTGGCCCCGAGATCGCGGTGGCGACCACAAAGGCGTACAGCGCGCAGCTGATCGCACTCTACCTGCTCGCGATGAAGTTCGGGAGGGTGCGCGGAAAGCTCGGCGACACCGCTTTTCACAACATGCTCGAGGATCTAAAGCGCCTTCCGGCGCAGATCGAGATGCTCCTGGCAAACAAGCAGCGGATCCAGCGCTTTGCCAACCGCTACATCGGGGCAAAGGACGTGTTCTTCATCGGCAGGGGCATCGACTACGCGATCTCCATGGAAGGTTCCCTGAAACTGAAAGAAATCTCCTACATCCACTCCGAGGCGTACGCGGCAGGAGAGCTGAAACATGGAACGATATCACTGATCGAGGAGGGGACGCTGGTCGCGGCGGTCGCAACGCAGGATGGACTCTTCAAGAAGGCACTCAGCAATATGGTCGAGGTGAAGGCGAGAGGCGCATTTGTGCTCGCTGTCACCAACGAGGGCAACACCGATATCGAGAAGGCGGCGGACTATGTGATCTATATCCCGAGGACGAACCAGTATTTTACCAACTCCCTGGCGATCATACCGCTGCAGCTGTTTGGCTATTATGTGGCGGTCGGGAAGGGATGCGATGTCGACAAGCCGAGGAACCTCGCGAAATCTGTCACGGTGGAGTAGTGGAGGAGTATAGGATATGGGAAAAAAGACAATATTTAAGAATATCATGGTGACGCTGGGCTGCACGGCTTTTGCCAGCGTGTATGCGATCGGCGGCAAGTACGTGGTCACCTCCCTGCTTGGCGGAGAGGACGGCACGAAACCGGCGTGGCTCGAGAGAGTGGAGATCCGTGTCGACGACAGGGTTTCCGGGAACACCGTCGCGGGCAGTATGGTCGCCGGGACAGCCGGCGCTGCGGGCAGCCCGGAAAATCTGGACAGCGGTGTGAGCAACAGCGGTGGCAGCGATCGGTCCGATTCCGGGGACACACTCCAGAAACCCAGATTTGAGGAGAGGGAGGAAGAGACGGAGACGGAAATGGAATCGGAGTCCGATGTGAGCGGGACAGAGGCAGACCGCGGGCAGTCCGGTGAAAAGAGCGATGCGGACGAGACGGACAAAAAATCGGGCAGCAGCTTAGACAAAACAGATAAAACGGACGGATCGGAAAGGGATTCTGATAAAAAGGATTCTGACAAAGAGGATTCCGATAAAAAGGATTTCGATAAGAAGGATTCCGATGAGAAAGATTCCGATAAGGATAAGGAAAGCAGGGATGCAGTCAGAGTGAGCCATGTGCAGGTCATCGATCAGGAGGATCAGGCGCTGGCAGTCATGGCAGACGTGACTGCCGTTGTGAAGACGGCAATGCCCTGTGTCGTGTCCATCACGAACGAATTCACAGCGTACGACTACTGGTACGACGAGGAGTATAACGAGCAGGCAAACGGCTCGGGGATCATCGTTGCCCAGAGTGACGAGGAGCTTTTGATCGTCACCAACTATCATGTGGTGGAGGACAACAACAGCCTGTACGTGCAGTTTACCGACGATGCGGAAGCGTGCGCTTACGTGAAGGGGACGTCGCTGGAGAATGATCTCGCCATCGTCTCCGTATTTCTCGAGGACATGTCGGACGACACTCTTGAAAGCATCGCGATCGCCGCGCTCGGGGATTCCGACAGCCTGCAGGTCGGAGAGCCCGCGATCGCGATCGGCGATTCGCTTGGGTACGGGCAGTCCGTCACAACGGGTGTCATCAGTGCCCTGAACAGGAATTTGTTTGCCGACGACCCGAGCAGGACGCCGGAATATCTGATCCAGACGGATGCGGCGATCAATCCGGGCAATTCGGGCGGCGCGCTCCTGAACGTGAGGGGCGAGGTGGTCGGCATCAATTCCAGCAAGATCGCGGACTATGTGATCGAGGGGATGGGCTATGCCATCCCGATCTCGACGGCAAAGCCGATCATAGAGGATCTGATGCAGAAGGAGACGAGAAGGAAGGTTCCGCAGGAGGAGCGCGCCTTTCTCGGGATCGCCGGCACAGATGTCATAGAGGAGGCGACTGCGCGGTATGAGATGCCCGAGGGCGTGTATGTGAGCAATGTGCTGGAAGATACCGCCGCTGACGAGGCAGGCATATTGAAGGGCGATATCATCATGTACATAGACGGAGAGCGGATAACACATATGGAGGGACTGCAGGGACTGCTGGAGTACTATGCTGCAGGGACCGAGGTTGAGGTCGTAGTGATGCGGCAGAGCAACGGCGAATACAAGGAGCGGACCGTCAAAGTCGTGCTCGGATACCAGGAATAAGAATGTAAAAACGGAGGGCACCATGTTAGATAACAACTTTGACAACCACGAGGAGAGCGAGATCGTGAATACGACGGAGGACACGTCAGGCACGGATGACGGGAAGACGCAGGATCGGAAAGCGGCTGACGACGAGTACGGGGAGAAGGAGAGCGAGTACGAGGACGTGTGCTTTATATGCAGGCGCCCGGAGAGCAAGACCGGGCGGATGTTCAAGCTTCCCAACCATATCTCCGTGTGCTCGGACTGCATGCACAAGACGATGGACACTGTCAGCCAGTTCGATTATCAGGGAATGCTGAACAACACAAACCTCAATTTTGACAAGGACGGCGGCAAGAACGGAAAGAAACGGTTTCCGAATATCAGTTTTGTAAACATTGCCGATCTGCAGGGGGACGGCGGGATTCCCAACAGGCAGAAGCTCAAGAAGAAAAAGCCGAAGGAAAACAAGGAGAAGGCGGTATTTAACATCAATGACCTTCCTGCGCCCCACAGAATCAAGGCGCAGCTTGATGATTTTGTCGTCGGACAGGACTATGCCAAGAAGGTGATATCCGTGGCAGTGTACAATCACTACAAGCGCGTGACTACCGGCACGATGGACGAGATTGAGATCGAGAAATCCAACATCCTGCTGTTAGGACCGACCGGATGCGGCAAGACTTATATGGTAAAGACGCTTGCGCGGCTGCTAGACGTGCCGCTTGCCATCGCGGACGCGACTTCGCTGACAGAGGCGGGGTATATCGGGGATGACATCGAGTCCGTGATCTCAAAGCTTCTGACAGCCGCGGAGAACGATGTGGAGAAGGCGGAGCAGGGGATCGTGTTCATCGACGAGATCGATAAGATCGCAAAGAAGAAGAACACGACATCGCGCGACGTGAGCGGGGAGTCCGTGCAGCAGGGGATGCTAAAGCTCCTGGAAGGCTCTGACGTGGAGGTTCCGGTAGGGGCAAACAGCAAAAACGCCATGGTGCCGCTCACGACGATCAACACCAGAAACATCCTGTTCATCTGCGGCGGGGCGTTTCCGGATCTCGAGGAGCTCATCAAGCAAAGGCTCACGAAACAGTCCTCGATCGGCTTCAATGCGGAGCTGAAGGATGCATTTGACAAGGAGAAAAATATCCTCAAGAAGGTCACGGTCGAGGATATCAAGAAATTTGGCATGATACCCGAGTTTATCGGGCGTCTGCCGATCATCTGCCCGATGGACAGCCTCACGCAGGAGAGTTATGTCAAGATCCTGAGGGAGCCTAAGAATGCGATCTTAAAGCAGTATCAGAAGCTTCTCGAGCTGGACGAGGTGAAGCTCAAATTTGACGACAGCGCGCTGGATGCCATAGCGAAGAAAGCGATGGAGCGGGATACGGGTGCGCGTGCGCTCCGCGCGATCATAGAGGAGTTCATGCTCGATATCATGTATGAGATACCAAAGGACGACAATATCGGAGAGGTCACGATCACGGGCGACTATATCAACGGAACGGGCGGTCCTGTGATAGACATACGCACAGACAATGTGCACACCAGGCAGGAGGCGGTCGCTTCCGGCGGTGAACCGGCGGCGGAAAAAGAAATGGAGAAGGAACAGAAGGTGGAGGAGCACAATTTTTATGAGTTCTGATAAGTGTTCTGCTGCCAAAAATTCCAATAGAAGATGTTTTGCGCGTCCGCCGAAGTTCAGAAACCGGATGATCATGATGCTGTGCGGTGTGACGGCGCAGGGGATGGGTCTGTCGCTCTTGCGGTCGATCAATCTGGGCACGGATCCCTGCTCCTGCCTGACGCAGGGCGTCACCAACTTCCTGCCGCTGAGCTTTGGAACATGCCAGCTCCTGTGCCATCTGGTGACGTTCCTGTTCGTGATCCGCTACGACCTCGGCATGATCGGCTTTGGGACGATCGGGAACATGTGCTTTCTGGGCTACATCTCTGACTTTTTTCGGTGGGGCTGGGCACTGCTCCTTCCGGCAGGGTTTTTTGAGGGCGTGGCGAACCGGTACATACTGCTGATACCGTCGCTCGCTGTCTTTTTGCTGGGAGCGGCGGCTTACATGTGTGCAGGTCTGGGATCCTCGCCGTACGATGCGCTCCCGTTCATCATATCAGGGCATGTGAAAAAGGTCTCGTTCAAGGTCGTGCGCATGTTGTGGGACATCGGCTTTATGGCGGCAGGGTTTCTCCTTGGCGGCGATGTCGGCATCGTCACGATCCTGGTGGCGTTTTTCCTGGGACCGATCATCGCGTGGGTACAGCGGAAGTTGGAGGTACTAATCGTATAAATGACGCAGCTTGAGGAATATTATAATAAGTTCAATGAAGAAAAACGTTTTGACTCGCGGCATGGGCAGGTGGAGTACCGCGTCTCCATGAAATATATCCGCAAGTATCTTGAGGAGGCAGTGTCAAGGCGCGGCGGCGCGGCGGATGACGCCGCGGACAGGAGTCAGATCCGGCTGCTCGACATCGGGGCGGGGACAGGGCGGTACAGCGTGGCGCTGGCGGAGGAAGGCTATGACGTCACGGCGGTGGAGCTTGTCAGGTACAATCTCGGCGTCCTCAGGAAAAAGGGGAGCAGTGTCAAGGCGATGCAGGGCAATGCGATGAACCTGAAAAAACTGGAGTGTGACACTTTTGACGTGACGCTTTTGTTCGGTCCGATGTATCACCTGTTTGGGTTTGAGGATAAGAGAAAGGCACTGCACGAGGCAAAGCGCGTCACAAAGCCTGGCGGGGTGATCCTCGTGGCATACTGCATGAACGAGTACGGCGTCATCACGTATGGCTTTAAGGAGAGACATGCGCTTGAGTGTATGGAGCAGGGGCGTTTCACGGAGGATTTCAAGACGATATCGTCGCCGGACACGCTCTATGACTACATGCGCCTTGAGGACATCAATGCCCTGAATGAGGCGGAGGGGCTAGAGCGCATCACGATCCTGTCGCCTGACGGACCGGCGAATTATATCAGACCCTTTTTGAACCAGCTTGACGAGGAGGAATTCGAGCTGTTTGTCCGCTATCAGATGGCAGTCTGCGAGCGGGCTGACCTGATCGGGGCAGGTGCGCACACGACGGATATATTGAGGAAGGTATCTGACGGCGCTTCATAGCGCGGTATAGCATTGTTAACAATGGTATTATGAGTGAGGAGGACAATATGGACATAAATCGGGTAACACAGGAGCTTGACGCGCTCTTTGCACAGGAAAAAATTGACGAGATACCACAGTTTCTGGAGTCACATATTGAACAGGCCATCGAGGAAGATGCAAAGGATGTACTGTTGACTCTTTACAACGAGATCATCGGATTTTACAGGGAGACAGGGCGGTATGATCTCTCTATAGAAAACTGCCATAAGGCTGTTGCGCTTATGGATGAGATGGGGCTGCAGGACACGATCCCGTATGCGACTACGCTGTTGAATGCCGCGAATGCGCACCGCGCCGCGGGTTTGCTGCAGGAGTCACTCGAGCTGTACAATAAGGTGCGGCCGATCTATGTGGCGCAGCTCGACGAGGACGACATGTACTTTGCCAACTACTATAACAATCTCAGCCTGCTGTATCAGGAGATGAACGATTTTGCGTCGGCGAAGGAGCAGCTTGTGAATGCGCTGTACATTGTGACGCACAAGCCCGATAAGCAGTTTGAGGTGGCGGTCACGCAGGCGAACCTTGCCAACACCTGTATCGAGCTGGAGCAGGATGAGGAGGCGAAGGCGAGGGCGGAGGAGGCGATCCGCATTTTTGAGGAGATCGGTGTGGACGATGCCCACTACAGCGCGGCGCTGTCGGCGCTGGGCAGCCTGTATTATATGGATAAGGACTATCCGAATGCGCTGAGTGTCATGGAGAAGAGCAGGGACTGCGTGGCAAAATATCTGGGGACGGACAACATCCAGTATCAAAGACTCAGTGACAATATCGGGATCATCAGGAATAAAATGAGCGAGATCGCTTTGGCGGCAGAGCAGGCATCCGGTTCAGAGGAGACGGCGTACAGTACACAGACAGCCGTTTCGGAAGAGCCGTCAGAGGGGCTGCCGTCAGATGAGGAGCTGTCCGGGGAAGCGCCGGATGCGTCTTTCGGCTGGGATATGCCGGGGGATGGATCCGCCGATGCGACCGTGCCGGAGGCGGCGGAACCTGGCGCGGAGGCTGCAGACGAGGCGCCTGCGGAACAAAAGGCGGCAGGCGGCGGATTTTCGTTTGAGGAGTTTATCAACAGCGCGTTTGCCGGTGAAGACAGTGATGAAGAAAGTTTTGATGAAGAAGGTATTGATGGAGACGGATCTGGTGAAGAGGGTATTGACGCGGAGGGATCTGATGTAGAAGGATCTGCTATAAACGACTTTGCTATAGAGGGATCTAATGAAAGCGGATTTGACGCGAACGCATTTGATGCAGAAAGCGCTGCGGAGGAAGCTGCGCTGCAGGGGGAGACGGCAGTTTGCGCCGACGGGGAAGCCGTGCCTGCGGGATCGATGCCGGAAGGACTGATGCCGGAAGGCTCCTATGAAGAACAGTCAATGCCGGAACCGATGGAAGAAGAACCGATCGAGGGATCGACGGAAGAGGGACTGACAGAGGAAGCGGTGGCAGAAGCGCCGGAGGAAGAATCGATCGAGGAAGCGTTGAAAAAAATGTTCGGAGCGGAGTCTGCCGAGGAGGAACCGCCCGAGGACACGCTCCGGGTATCGGGGCTTGAGCTGTGCCGTCGGTACTACGAGGAGTACGGTATGCCGATGATCGCAGAGCAGTTCCGCGCATACGAGTCTCTTATTGCGGTTGGACTCGTGGGGAAAGGCTCGGACTGCTTTGGGTTCGATGACGCCCTGTCGCAGGATCACGACTATGGACCGCGCTTTGTGATGTGGGTGACAAAGAGCGTCTACGAGGAGATCGGCGAGGAACTCCAGGAGGCTTATGAGAGCCTGCCAGGGCATTTTATGGGCGTTGAGCGGGTGGAGACATCCCACGGCAGGGATCGCTGCGGTGTCATGATCATAGAAGAATTTTACAGGAATCTGCTGGGCTTTAACCTGGTGGAGATGCTTGACCGGGGCAGTGCGTCCGGCAAGGAGTCGATGGAGACGATCAAGAGCTGGCTTGCCGTGCACGACTATGCGCTCGCGGCGGCGGTGAACGGCGAAGTGTTCCGCGATGACGAGGGAGTCTTTACCAGATATCGGAATATGCTGATGGAATATTACCCCAAGGCAGTCTGGTATCGGAAGATCGCACAGACCTGTGCGCTTTTCTCCCAGAATGGGCAGTACAACCTGCCCCGCATGCGCAGGCGCGGGCAGCTCGTCGCGGCGGAGCTTGCGAAGGCGGAGTGCGCCAGGCAGGCGATGAAGCTCTATTATCTGCTGAACAGGAAGTACGCGCCGCACGACAAGTGGCTCTTCAAGGGCATGCCGGAAAATCCCAAGATGGTGCTCGCCGGCAAAGGTATCGAGCAGACCGGTGTGGCAGAGCTGGTAGAGCGGATCAGCCTGCTCTCCGTGGACGAGGCACATGAGACGGAGCTTACCACGGCGATCGAATCGCTTGCCGTGATCTTTGCAAACGAACTTGAGAAGAAGGATATGGTGGGAAAGTGCGACCTGTATCTGGACGCGTGCACAAAGGAACTCACGGCGAAGAGCGACGCGCTCCTGACGGCGATCGTCGCGAACACGCCCGTCATTACTGCGCTCTCGCTGTCCATAGCCAAGGCGGAGTTTGAGGCGTTCGACAAGGTGCAGAATGAGGGCGGAAGGGCGAGCTGCCAGAATAACTGGCAGACGTTCAAGGTCATGCGCATGAGCCAGTACATGACATGGACGGAGGATATGCTGCTGCAGTATCTGTATGAGTTCAAGACAAATTTTGCAGAAGGCAGGAATATGATAGAAGAGAAGTATGCCCGCATGATGGAGTCGACGGCACCGCTCGAGTATGCCGGCTTTGCAGACCAGCTGCCGCCAGTCTCGGAGGAGAAGCGCGCGATCATGGAGCAGGTGATCGGACTGCAGGTGAGATGGATGGAGGAGTTTGCGGCATCGTACCCCAATCTGGCAGATGATGCGCGCAGGATCCACACGTCGGAGGATCTGCCGTATGAGACGTCGTATGAGACGTATCTGCGGGGAGAGCTGGGGACCTACTCCGACAGGATGCTGGAGATGTATGGGCGCTATATCGTGGCACACGCGCAGGCGGGCAAAAATGTAGCGCGTGAGATCATGGAAAACACAGTCCGTTTCTATGGATATCAGGATCTGGAGACCGCAAATATCGCCAAGCAGAATACGCGCTAGAGCATTTTTCAAACACGTTCCGGCAAAAAGGTATGACAAATGGGAGGATATGGAAAGATGAGCAAGATAATTTTAACAGGTGACAGACCTACGGGGAGACTCCACATCGGACATTATGTGGGATCGCTCCGACAGCGGGTGGAGCTGCAGGATTCCGGTGAGTACGACAAGATCTATATCATGATCGCAGATGCGCAGGCGCTCACGGACAACATGGAGAACCCGGAGAAAGTGAGGCAGAACATCATCGAGGTTGCGCTGGATTACCTGTCGGCGGGGCTTGACCCGTCAAGATCCACGCTCTTCATACAGTCACAGATATCGGAGCTTGCGGAGCTTACATTCTACTATATGAACCTTGTCACAGTGTCCCGTCTGCAGAGAAATCCGACAGTGAAGAGCGAGATCCAGCTCAGGAATTTCGAGACGAGCATTCCGGTCGGTTTCTATACATATCCGATCAGCCAGGCTGCGGATATCACGTTCTGCAAGGCAAATGTCGTTCCGGTGGGGGAGGACCAGCTCCCCATGATCGAGCAGACGAAGGAGATCGTACACAAGTTCAACGCGGTGTACGCCCCGGATGCGCCGGTGCTCGTGGAGCCAAAGGCACTGATACCGGAAGCGGAGGCGTGCAAGAGACTGCCGGGGACGGACGGCAAGGCGAAGATGAGCAAGTCGCTCGGCAACTGCATCTACCTTGCGGACAGCGCCGACGAGGTGCGCGCCAAGATCATGAGCATGTACACGGATCCGCTGCACCTGCAGGTCAGCGATCCCGGTCATCTGGAGGGAAATACGGTGTTCACTTATCTGGACGCATTTGCGCGCGACGAGCATTTTGAGCGCTACTGTCCGGATTATGCAAACCTTGACGAGATGAAGGCGCACTACACAAGAGGCGGCCTTGGCGACGTGAAGGTCAAGAAGCTGCTGAACAATATCGTGCAGGAGGAGCTGGAACCGATCCGGAAGCGGCGTGCAGTGTATGAGAAGGACATACCGGAGATCTACAATATCCTCAAGAAAGGCTCGGACGCAGCGCGGGAGGTGGCAGCACAGACACTCCGGGAGGTGAAACGTGCCATGAAGATCGACTATTTCGAGGACGCGGAGCTGATCAGGGCACAGAGTGAAAAGTACAAAGAGAACCGCTGAGGGCGTTGGACAGCGTGCGGAGGGACATCTCACTGGAGGTGTCCTTTTTTATGCGCACTTTTGTCTGTGATCGCTATACATATTTTGGGACAGATCATGAAAAAATAAAGGAATAAGTGGTATCATATCATCACAAAAATAAAATAGCAACTGTCACGGAATGCGTAAAGGCTGTTGACAGGGATAAACAGGAGGCGATCAGGTGGAAAATAACACATCGAAAAACAGGGCGCTCGGCACATCGAGCATAGCGTACGGCAGTCCGGTATTGATCATGGGAAGCGGATCGATTGTGGGACAGATGGAGAACGAGGGACCGCTCGCGGGAAGCTTTGACAAGGTCGGGGACGACAGGAATGACATGTTTGGCGCGGATACGTGGGAGAAGGCGGAGAGCGCGCTCCAGAAGGAGGCGGTGGCGCTCACCCTGTCAAAGACGTGCGCGGAGACAGGGGATATCCGCTTTTTGTATGCCGGCGATCTGCTGGGGCAGAACATAGCGAGCTCGTTCGGGCTGGTGGATTACAATATACCGCTGTTCGGGCTTTACGGTGCGTGTTCTACCTGCGGGGAATCCCTGAGCCTTGGCAGCATGAGCGTGGCGGCGGGCTATGCGGACCGCGTGATCAGCCTGACGTCGAGCCACTTTGCGAGTGCGCAGAAGGAGTTCCGCTATCCGCTGGAATACGGCGGGCAGCGTCCGCTGTACGCGTCCTGGACAGTGACCGGGAGCGCCGCCTTTTTGCTGCAGAATGTGGATGCATCGGGAAAGTCGGTGAGCGGCAGGACCATCAAGAACGAGTACGAGGGCAAATACAGGAATAAAGTTGGGATAACAGGTGTAACGGCAGGGCGGATAGAGGATTTTGGCATCAAGGATTCCTTTAACATGGGCTGTGCGATGGCTCCGGCAGCGGCGTGGACGATCGCGGGAAACCTGAAAGACTTTGGCAGGAAGCCGCAGGATTACGATGCGATCTTTACGGGGGATCTCGGGAGCGTCGGACAGCAGGCGCTGTTTGAGCTGCTGTCGCAGGAGAAGATCGATATCAGTGACAGGCATTACGACTGCGGTATGCTGATCTATGACGCCGAGAAGCAGGATGTGCACGCAGGCGGAAGCGGCTGCGGCTGTTCGGCGGTCGTGCTGTCCGCCCACATACTGCCCAGGATCGCAAAGGGAGAATGGAAACGGGTGTTATTTGTCCCGACAGGGGCGCTTCTCAACAAGACCTCCTTCAACGAGGGACAGAATGTGCCGGGAATTGCGCACGGGGTGGTGATCGAGGCGCTTGACTGGTAAAAATTTCTGTCGAAAGGAATAATTTAGGTAAAAATTCAGAATTTTCTGAAAATAGACTTAATTTTTTGACAAATGGTTCGATATAATATATGAAGAGAGTTGACATAGGTTCGTGTCATAATGAAATACCATAAATCATAGATCGAATGATTATCTTAGCGTGATCGTGTGGGGAAGGGGAGCCGCACACATCATATATAAGGGAAAGGAGCATATATGGAGGTAAGAAGTGCGAACATTGCCCTGACAAACAGGGCAGCGGCGGCGATCGATAACTCTGGTTCGAACGGGAAGGAACAGCATCCGGCGATGAAAGTGAACAGCGCCGTCCCGGAGGAGAGTCAGGATCTGGATGAGCAGTCGGTTATGATTTCCATATCGGCAGCCGGTCTTAGGAGAAGTCTGTTGTTGGAAAAACAGGCGGAGAAGGACGAGAGCAGGGACGACGACGAGGAGGTCTTCTCCGGGGAGGCGGAGATAGAGGACATGGTGAAAAAGATGGAAGGTCTTTCCAGCCAGGTCATCAACGGGCACTTTTCCGTCTCGGACAGACTGAACTTCAACGTGGAGATCGAGAAGCTTACCAACGAGCTGAACAGATTGAGCGGCGATATCGCGTCGGCAACGAAGAATGACTGCGTGCAGCTGGCACAGCGCATCTCAGATCTGACGCGCATCATCAGCGATGCGGCTGTTTACCGTAACAGTGCGCGCACTGTGTTTATGGTCAACTCAAAGCAGCCGGCAAATTCCATGAATGCAAGGCTCGATATCATTTTATAAAAATTTGCAGATCATCAAATCGTCACCGTCTGGTGACGATTTTTCGTCGCCGTCCGGTGACGATTTTTTCTTGACATTTTGGATATCCTGGCACAAGATGGTATAGGAGGAAGTGATAAGCATGCGCAGGATGGATTTCAAGATGGAGCGCCCCGGACAGGTGCGGGAAGGCGATCAGGTCACTGTCACCGAGGGCGTTCTGCCGAGCAACTATTATTATACCATCAACCCGGCGGTGGCAATGTCGGGGAACATTCCGTTCCGGGACAGGCTCAAGTCAAAGAGCGGCACGGTGGTTTCCGTCGAGGAGAACACAAGAGGATACTATGTCACCGTGGAGTTTGACGAGGAGGAAGTGCAGCGGTTATAGAAGTTTCAGTCTATAATAATCATTTACAATAAGGAGGAGATCAACATGAAAAAAATCAGTACAGACAAGGCGCCGGCGGCGATCGGACCTTACTCACAGGCTATTGCTGCGGGAGGATTCCTGTTTGCATCCGGTCAGATCCCGATCAACCCGGCTACAGGCAGCGTGGAAGCCGAGGGCATCGCGGCACAGGCGGAGCAGTCCATGATCAATGTGGGCGAGATATTGAAGGCGGCGGGCGCGACCTACGACAACGTGGTCAAGACGACTTGTTTTCTGGCGGACATAGCGGATTTTGCGGCATTCAATGAGGTGTACGCAAAGTATTTCACCCGGAATCCAGCCAGGAGCTGCGTGGCAGTGAAGGATCTGCCAAAGGGCGTGCTCTGTGAGGTTGAAGTCATCGCCTGCCTGGAACAATAGGACAGTCGGCAAACGGAAATGACGGGGAGTTGAGAGCCTTGAGAATGAAAAATATAGTATTGATCGGCATGCCCGGCGCTGGCAAGAGTACGATCGGGGTCGTCCTCGCGAAAAACAGGGGCATATCTTTTGTGGATTCGGATCTGGTGATACAGGAGCAGGAGGGCAAGAGGCTCCACGAGCTGATCGAGGAGCACGGGACGGACGGTTTTCTGGAGATCGAGGGGCGTGTGATCGCATCCCTCAATCCAAAGACTGCGGTGATCGCGACAGGCGGGAGCGCCGTCTACAGCGCGCACGCCATGGAGCATCTGCGCAGTATCGCGATGATCTGTTATCTGAAGCTGTCCTACGAGAGTATCGAGGAGCGGCTCGGGGATCTTGAGGAGCGGGGGGTCGTGCTCCGGGAAGGCAAAAACCTGCGCGATCTGTATGAGGAGCGGGTTCCCCTGTATGAGCAATATGCGAACATCACCGTGGAGTGCGAGAACAAAAATATCCGTGAGATCGTCATGGAACTGGCAAAGCGACTTAAATAAAGGAATGCGCAAATCGGATTCATAAAAAACAAAAAAAATCACATACTATACTAAACTGGAAATAGAAAGGAAAGGTATGTGGTTTTCATGATGGATTATATCAATGCATTCTGGGTTGGGGGCGTGATCTGTGCCCTGGCACAGATACTTCTGGACAGGACGAAGATGCTGCCGGGGCGTGTGATGGTGCTTTTGGTCTGCACCGGCGCGGTCATCAGCTTTTTTGGGTGGTACGAGCCGTTTGCGGAGTATGCGGGTGCCGGTGCAAACGTGCCGCTCCTTGGCTATGGGAATATTCTCATGAAGGGCGTGAAGGAAGCCGTCGACAAGGACGGGTTCATCGGGCTGTTCAAGGGCGGGTTCACAAACGGTGCAGTCGGCTGCAGCGCAGCGCTGATCTTTGGCTACCTGGCAAGCCTTGTGTTCCGCTCCAAGGTGACGAAGGCGTAGAGTGTCTAGACTTCCTCGAAATCGATCCCGAAGCCGGATAAGAGCCCGCGCACGCAGGTGTCCCAGAGTCCTTCCACGCTCTTGTCCATGATAAAAGTCGTAAATCCGCACCCTGTCACGCATGTGACTCTGCCGTTGTCATAGCGGATATTGAGCGCGAGGGAACGGATGAGATTGGCTGCAACTCCGCATTCTGGATTTGCAGCTATTTTTTCGACCAGCTGCGGCGCCGCGTGGAGGACGACCTTGAAAGAAACGGGTGTTTTCTTTCCCCTGATCAGCTGGAAACAGACGGGACGGATCTCCTTCCAGCGTGAGAAGGCAGCCGGCTGGCTGCTGATACCAAGCGCCTCAAGCTCCTCGCTGCTGTAGAATTCCTTGACGAGATGTCCGTCAATGTGAAACGTGTTGAAAGTCGTGACGACAACCTCCTCGACCAGAAACGAATCAAACTGCTCCGATGCGAGCAGGGAATTCATCATATTCTTGGTTCCTTTAATCTCCAGTGCGATCATGTGATTCTCCTTTTTGGACAGTTCCTTGATAAGGGACATTATAATGGTATTTTCCGGAAACTTCAAGTATTTGCAAAAAGTTCTTTTCAAACGATGCGATATGTGATAAGATGATACATAGTTATCAAAACTATATTAAATAGTGCGGAGAGAAATGAGAGGTAGAGACTGATGAGATACAAAATAGTTGTTGACAGCTGCTGCGAGCTTCCGGAGAGCTTCAAGACGGATATGCGGTTTGAGATCGTACCGCTTACCCTGATCGTGGGTGATCTGTATGAGAAAGAGGACGATAGGGACTTTGACCAGAGGGAATTTCTCGATGCAGTGGCGGCATGTCCGGAGTGTCCGAAATCAGCCTGCCCGTCCCCGGAGAGATATCTGAAAGCATACGAGACGGAGGCAGAGCGCGTGTATGTGGTAACACTATCGTCAAAGCTCAGCGGAAGCTATAACAGCGCTGTGCTCGGGAAGAACCTGTACCATGAAAAATACGGTGCGAAAGACATCTGTGTGATTGACTCCAAGTCGGCGTCCTGCGGAGAGACACAGATTGTCTACAAGATCATGGAGCTTGAGGAACAGGGAAAGTCCTTTGAGGAGGTGACGGGGCAGGTCGAGCAGTTTGTCAGCGGGATGAACACGTACTTTGTCCTTGAGAATCTCGACACACTGCGAAAGAACGGCAGGCTTTCCGGTGTCAAGGCGCTCGTGGCGTCCACGCTCAACATCAAGCCTGTGATGGGCGCTGACGACGGCAGTATCATCCAGCTCGGTCAGGGGATCGGCATGAAGAAGGCGCTGACAAGGCTGGCGGACACTGCGGTCGAGGAGGCGGTGGATCCCGCAGCCAGGCGGCTGATGATCACGCACTGCAGCAATCCCAGGGCGGCTGAGTGTGTGCGCAGGCACATTGAGGAAAAGCTCCATTTCAAGGAGACACTGATCCTCGACACTGCAGGTGTGAGCAGTATGTACGCCAACGAAGGCGGCGTGATCGTAACGATATAGGGGCAATTGCCGCAAAAATGGATGAACTCTAGTCGAGTTCATCCATTTCCTGTTTCAGCCACTTGTATTCCCGGTAGCGCAGGAACGGGATCTTAAGTTCCCTGGAATCCTGCATGACGAGCGTGATGGGCATGACGGCGGACACGTATTTGAAGTTGGCGATACTGCTCCTGTTCACGCGCGCAAACTCCTCGTACGGCTCGAAGAGCTGGCGGAGCTCGTCGATCCGCTCATCGACAGCGACCGACGTCCCGTCTGTCAGATGCAGCCGGCAGGCATCATTTTCCTCGACGGCATACATGATCATGTACTTGGGGATATGGGTGAGCACCGAGTCCTTATGTACGGACACAGTGACAACATGTCCGGTGACGTTTGCATCGCCCAGCGCCAGAAATCCGGGGAGCGGATCCGGGATATAGGGCTTCTGGGCGTGCACAACGTAGTCCGGGAGATTGGGGATCTGCGTGTAGTCGATCTTGTCAGAGTACAGCACCAGCGGGGCATGATAACCCATCGCATTCAGATGTTCGATAATAAACTCCACAATGCCCGGCTCAGTGCTCATGTCCATGAAGATCAGGTTGTACTTCAATGGGTTGGCGAGAAAGTGCATCTTTTCGCCGTAGGAGTCCACGTACAGAATATTGGGGGTGCCGGCGCGCTTGTCGGATTCCCTGGAGAGCAGCCGCTCCAGATGTTTGCGGTCCGCCACATTGTCGTCACAAATTGCTATATGCATAGTCTGTATACACCTCTTTTTATCAGATTTAGTCAACCGCGTTCCTGCCGTTTTCCGAAAGTATTTGCAATACTCACAAAAAGAGTCACAAAGAAGCGGATCGACTTGTTATTATTACTATAATAGCACAACCGTTATGGCAGAAACAAGTGTTGTTTTGTAATAAAACAAAGAGCGCGAAAGTGCATATTGTAGGGAGAAGGAATTTTATATATAATGAAGACAGGGCAGATGATACAACAGACAAAAGCAGAGAACGTGAGAGGATCGAACGCAAGATGATGAAAAAGATGATGACAACAATAACCACATTTCTGAAAAAGGAAACAGTGCTGTGCGTCGCGCTGGTGCTGGCGGCAGTGTCGACAGTTCTGGTGCCGCCGGACAAAGCGTATCTCGGATATATTGATTTTCGAACACTGGCAATACTGTTTTGCCTGATGAGCGTCATGGCGGGACTGCAGCGGATCGGCGTGTTCAAGGCGATCGCCAGGAAGCTCCTCGGATACGTGAAGAGCGGGCGGGGACTTGTTCTGACGCTGGTCCTGCTCTGCTTTTTTTCCAGCATGCTGATCACAAATGATGTCGCGCTGATCACGTTCGTGCCGTTTACATTTACGGTGCTCGACCTGTTGGGCGGGGCGCAGAAAAAGCGGCTGCTCCTGCCGGTGGTGGTGATGCAGACGATCGCGGCGAACCTGGGAAGCATGCTCACGCCGATCGGCAATCCGCAGAACTTGTACCTCTACGGGAAGGCAGGTCTTTCCGCCGGCGCGTTTCTGGGACTGATGCTTCCCTATACGGCGCTGTCTCTGGCGCTCCTGGCAGTGTGGGGGCTGATCCAGGGCGGTGCGTCGCAGGATTTTCAGCTTGAAAATGCCTTTGAACAGGACGCATCGGATGCGGGGCAGGCAGCAGGGACAGCGAAGTACAAGATCGCGATGTACCTGATATTGTTTCTTGTGAGTCTGCTGGCGGTCGGGCGCATACTGCCGTGGCAGGCGGTATTTGTGGGGGTGTTCCTTGTGGTATTCGCGGCAGACAGGCAGGTGCTTGCGATGGTTGATTATTCCCTGCTCCTCACGTTCGCGGGATTTTTTGTCTTCATCGGGAATGTGGGCAGACTGCCTGTTTTCTGCGGATTCATGCAGGACATGATCGCCGGCAGGGAGGTCTATACGTCCATCGCTGCCAGCCAGATCATCAGCAACGTGCCGGCGGCGCTGCTCCTGTCGGGGTTCACGGACGACTACGCAGGGCTGGTCGTCGGCACGAACCTGGGCGGACTCGGGACGCTGATCGCGTCCATGGCGAGCCTGATCTCGTATAAATATGTGGCTAAGGAGGCAGGCAGCCGCAAGGGGGCGTATATCCTGCTCTTTACAGTGGCAAATATCTGTTTCCTGGCGGCGCTGATCCTGCTGTATGTGTGGCTGGCATAATACAAATGGTATCTCGGAATCTTTTTGCTCTTGCGGATGATTTTTCGTCAGATGTACACAAATTTGACCGGCGTACATTCCTCGTACGCCCCATGAATTGTGGTGCACAGCTTGAAAGATCTTCTGAACAAAGGGACACCGAGAGCCTGTTAAAAGGTGTGGGGAGGTTGTTTTATGGCATTTCGAGTGGGTGTTGGGGAAACCGATTTTGCGGATCTGCGAAGATCGGGTAAATACTATGTGGACAAGACAGAGATCCTATATGAGCTTGTGGAGGAGACAGAAAATAAAGTTACATTGTTTACCAGACCGCGCAGATTTGGCAAGACATTGATGATGAACATGATGTCGAATTTTTTCAGCATCAGGAAAGACAGCAGGGAAATTTTTGAAGGGCTTCGGATAACAAAACACAAAGCATTTTGTGAGAAATGGATGAATCAATGTCCGGTCCTGTTCATCTCCTTTAAGGATGTGGAAGCTGAGACTTTTGAGGGCGCATACAAAATGCTTCAGACGAGACTGGCAGATGTGTGTAAGGAATGGGAGTCCTTATATAAAGAAGAGCGCGTCAATGCGGCTGATCGCAAAGTGTTTAAAGAACTTATGTTTGAAACTGCAAAGGAAAGTGATGTGAGAAGTTCCCTGAAAATCATCATGCGGATGATGCATGCGGTCTATGGCAGAAAGGTGATCCTGCTGATTGACGAATATGACGTGCCGATCGCCAGGGCGAATGAGATGAGCGCGGTGGGGAATCCGTTTTATTCCGCCATGCTTGCGGTGCTCAGAGGACTGATGGGAACGGCGCTTAAGGACAACGAATTTCTTGAGTTTGCCGTGATCACAGGCTGTCTTCGCATCGCAAAAGAGAGCATTTTTACAGGCACGAATAACTTTTCATCGTATTCTGTGCTGGATGAGGATTTTTCCGGATTCTTTGGTTTTACCGGGGATGAAGTGACAGAACTGCTTTTGGCAGCTGACAGGGAGGACAAGGCGGAAATGATCAAAGAGTGGTATGACGGTTATGTGTTCGGCGATAGCTTTGTGTACTGCCCGTGGGATGTGATGAATTATCTCTCTGCCCTGAAAAAGAGGCGAAATGCCAAACCGAAGAACTACTGGAAAAACACTAGCCACAATGGGGTACTGCTCACATTTGTAAAGAGAACAGATTTCAAGGTGAAAGGTAAATTTGAGATCCTGATGAACAAAGGTACGATCATACAGACAGTTTCGGATGATCTCACCTATGACACACTGCATTCTTCGGAGGATCATCTGTGGAGTGTGCTCCTGATGACAGGATATCTCACGAAAGCAGATGAAAAGGAGGAGGGAGAGACAGTCAGGCTGCGGATCCCAAACAGAGAGATCGCTTCTATATTTGAGGACACTGTTGTGGAATTATTTCGGCAAACGATAGACAACAGTGCCCGGAAATCTATGATGGATGCGCTGTGGAACGGTGACGAACAGGAGGCTTCCAAGGTGATTTCAGACCTGTTATGGAGGACGATCAGTTACAATGATTATCATGAGGACTATTACCATGCCTTTCTTGCAGGTGTCTTTGTCGGATTGGGTTACGAGGTAGAGTCCAATAGGGAGAAGGGGCTTGGCAGACCGGATATACTCCTGAAGGATGATGACAACCGCCGTGCAATGATCATAGAAGCAAAGAGGTCCATGAAAGAAGAGGATATGGATCAGGACTGTGACGCGGCTGTCAGCCAGATCGTCAACAAGAAGTATGCAGATGGGCTTTGCGGTTATACGCGGATCCGCTGTTATGGGATAGCCTTTTTTCAGAAACATGCCAGGGTGAAACGAATGCAGTGAATCGCTCAGTCATGATACAGCAAATATCCGTGATCGGGCGTTGAAACATTTTGAGGGGATGATCTATCCCCTCGTCAAAATGAATACCGCGAGCAAAATCTGCAGGACCAGGATCGCAGGCATCCCGTACACAAAGTACCAGTGCCTGGTCTTGTGGCGGAACATGCGCATGCCAAGGATGGAACCGACGCTTCCGCCGAGGAGGGCGATGAGAAAGAGCGTGGACTCCCGGACGCGCCAGAGATGCCTGACCGCCTTTCTCTTGTCGATGCCCATCACGGCGAATCCGGTCAGATTGATCACGGTGAGATATAGTGCGACAAAATAAAGTATGTTCATATTGTTCTCTTACAGTTTAAACCATGTTTGAAGATCGTTTCTGCCCTAATTTTTCTTTTCATTCTCCTGCATCTTCATCGCGCGCACCTTGCAGGACAGCCCGAAGAGGTTGATAAAGCCCTCGGCGTCATGGTGGTCGTAGAGGTCGCCTGTCGTGAAGGAGGCAATGCTTTCATTGTACAGCGAGTACGGGCTTGTCTCGCCAGCCTTGATGATGTTTCCCTTGTAGAGCCTGAACTTCACCTCGCCTGTCACGTACTCCTGCGTCTTCTCGATAAACGCCTGGATCGCCTCGCGCTTGGGTGTGAACCATTTCCCCTCGTACACCGTGTCGGCAAGCTTGTTGCCCATCTCCTTCTTCAAGGTGTAGGTATCGCGGTCGAGGATCAGCTCCTCGAGCTGCTGGTGTGCCTCCATCAGGATCGTTCCGCCAGGTGTCTCGTAGACACCGCGCGATTTCATGCCGACAACGCGGTTCTCCACGATGTCGACGATGCCGATGCCGTGCCTGCCGCCGAGCCGGTTCAGCTCTTTGATGATGTCGGAAACCTTCATTTCCCTGCCGTTCACGGTCTTTGGAACACCCTTTTCGAAAGTCATCGTCACGTATTCGCCCTCGTCCGGCGCTTTCTCCGGCGTGGTGCCAAGGACGAGCAGATGGTCATAGTTTGGCTCGTTTGCAGGATCCTCGAGCTCGAGTCCCTCGTGGCTGATGTGCCAGATATTCCGGTCGCGGCTGTAGGAGCTGTCTGCGGAGAACGGAAGATGGATGCCGTGAGCTTTGCAGTACTCGATCTCGGACTCGCGGGAATCCATCGTCCACTTGTCGTTTCTCCACGCGGCGATGATCTTGATGTCGGGAGCAAGCGCCTTGATGCCGAGCTCGAAACGGATCTGGTCGTTGCCCTTTCCGGTCGCGCCGTGGCAGATGGCAGTCGCGCCCTCTTTCCTTGCGATCTCGACAAGCTTCTTCGCGATGAGCGGTCTTGCCATGGAAGTGCCCAGCAGATATTTGTTCTCATAGACGGCGTTTGCCTGCACGCAGGGAACGATGTACTCGTCGCAGAATTCGTCGATCACATTTTCAATATAAAGCTTCTCCGCACCGCAGGATTTTGCGCGCTCCTCGAGTCCGTCAAGCTCCTCCTCCTGTCCGCAGTCGACGCAGACACAGATGACCTCGTAGTCAAAATTCTCCTTTAACCAGGGGATGATCGCGGTGGTGTCGAGACCACCGGAATAGGCAAGTACTACTTTTTCTTTCATAATAGGTTCTCCTTTTTGTATAAATATTATTGTCTGAAACAACTTCTATATGCTACTATACATCATTGGGATGTATAAATCAAGTGTAAATTTATACAGTTTTTTGATTGACAAATTCAGATAAAAGTGTAAAATTAGAAAAAAGATTGAATAGTATTCATTGGTTTATGAATAAAAATTCAAAGAAGGTGTTCCGCCATTGCTGTGATGGATCCTGCATGGATTTTTGCTTGGCTTGCTGCCTGTAACAGGAAGCCGAAAGCTGAACTGTTACCTGAATTTAGATTATTTTGGTGAAAATAGTTGTATTTCTTCCTATAATAAATTATTATGGTAAGAGGTCTTTTAGGGGAGGATGGCATTTCGATATGGTGAGGTTGATGACGGTCGGGGATTACGACCAGGTGCGTGCATTGTGGATGACGATCAGGGGATTTGCCATCAGGAGCATTGACGATTCGCGGGAAGGTGTCGCGCGCTTTCTGCGGCGGAACCCGACGACAAGTGTGGTCGCGGTGGAGGACAAAAAGGTTGTGGGCGCGATCCTGTGCGGGCATGACGGCAGGCGCGGCTGCCTGTATCACGTGTGCGTGAACCCGGAATACCGCAGGCGCGGCATCGGCAAGGCGATGGTCGTGTTTTGCATGGACGCGCTCAAAGCGGAACAGATCAACAAAGTGAGCCTGATCGCATTTACCCAGAACGATGTTGGGAATGCGTTCTGGCACAGTGTCGGCTGGAAACAGCGCGAGGATCTGAATTATTATGATTTTGTGCTCAACAGTGAAAATATAGAGGCGTTTAACAGGTGAGTTATATTTGCTCATTGAAAAAGTCGTTTAAAAGTGAAAAAGCTAGAAAAGGTAAGATAAAAGATAAGGTAAAAGATATAAGAAAGGAAGCAAAGACAATGAGACAGATACAGGGCGGCGTGACAGCGCCAAAGGGGTTTGAGGCAGCGGGCACGGCGGCAAACATTAAATATAAGGACAGGATGGACATGGCGCTGATCTACAGCTGTGCACCGTGCAGGGTCGCGGGGACGTTCACGACGAATGTGGTGAAGGCGGCGCCTGTTTTGTGGGATCAGGAGATCGTGAAAAACAGCCCCTGTGCGCAGGCGGTGATCGTCAATGCCGGGATCGCGAATGCCTGTACGGGTAAACAGGGCATGGATTACTGCCGCGAGGAGGCGCGCACGGCGTCGGCGCTGCTGGATATTTCCGAAGATGCAGTGCTGGTCGGCTCCACGGGCGTGATCGGCATGCAGCTTCCGATGGAACGCATCAACGAGGGGATCCGAAAGCTCGTCGCGGCAAAGGACAGCTCGGTCGAGGCGGGAACGACAGCTTCCCGGGCGATCATGACGACCGATACCGTCAACAAGGAGATCGCAGTCACGATCGAGCTTGACGGCAAGACAGTGACCATCGGCGGCATGTGCAAGGGTTCCGGCATGATTCATCCAAACATGTGTACGATGCTCGCCTACATCACGACGGACGCGGCGATCAGCAGGGAACTTTTGCAGGAGGCATTGAGCAGCAGCATCGTTGATACCTACAACATGATATCCGTCGACGGTGACACGTCGACGAACGATACGTGTCTGATACTTGCAAACGCCCTGGCGGGAAATGCCGAGATCACCGAGAAGGGCGCGGCGTACGACAGTTTCTGTGAGGCACTCGACTATGTGAACACCTGCCTGGCGAGAAAGATGGCGGGGGACGGCGAGGGCGCGACAGCTTTGTTCGAGACGACGGTGGTCAACGCGGCGACGAAGCAGGAGGCGCGCACATTGGCAAAGTCGGTGATCGGCTCGAGTCTGTGCAAGGCTGCGATCTACGGTCATGATGCGAATTTCGGCAGATTTCTGTGCGCACTTGGCTATTCCGGCGTGAAGTTTGACCCGGAGAAGGTGGAGCTTTTCTTTGAGAGCAGGGCTGGCAAAATGCTGATCTACAAGGACGGCGCGGCGACAGACTACAGCGAGGAGCAGGCGACGAAGATACTGTCGGAGCCGGAGGTCACGGTGCTCGTCGACATGAAGACGGGCACAGAGACAGCGACGGCGTGGGGCTGTGATCTGACGTATGACTATGTGAAGATCAACGCGGACTACCGTTCGTAGTACAGTGCTGCCTGAATAACGGTGAAAAACAGTGCCTGATAGAAGGCTGTTGGCAGGTGATGTTTGCGCGGGAGGGAGAGGTATGAGTATTACATTGGCAGAGATTCTGCGGATAAAGGCCGAGAAGGGCTACAGTGTTTCGAAACTTTCCGAATACAGTGGTGTCCCTGTGGAAACGCTCCAGAAGTTTCTGGCGGGTAACACCACCGACACGATGGAAGCTGATTTGGCGGCACTGGAAAACGTACTGTTTCAGGATGCATGTACGTATCATTTAGACGGTATCAGTCCCAATATGGTTGCCGAGGCACAGTCTTATTACAGCACATTGCAAGGCAAAAAGCGTCAGGGAGAATATACGTTGGAGGATTATCACAATATGCCTGAGGACAGGCGTGCCGAGTTGATCGATGGTGTGATTTATGATATGGCATCGCCATCGCCGCTGCATCAGATGATCGCGGGTATGGTGTATGCCAGGATCCTGGCATTTATCGAAAAAAATAAAGGCGATTGCATACCCTTTATCGCGCCTGCCGATGTACAGCTGGACTGTGATGACCGGACGATGGTGCAGCCTGACGTGTTCATCTTGTGTAAACAGGACAGGCTGAGGCGTTTTGGGATCTGTGGGGCGCCCGACTTCGTGCTGGAGGTCTTATCCGGCTCCACGAGAAAAAAGGATATGACAGTGAAGCTGACCAAATACATGGAAGCAGGTGTAAAGGAATACTGGGTGATCGATCCGGAAAAAAGGCTGTTGATCGTATATATCGGAGAGGAGGAGGGGATCCCGCGACTCTATCCGCTGCAGGGAGATGTCGGTATGAATCTGTATGATGGGAATCTGCGGATCGATCTGAATGAAATCAACGGTTTGATTGACAGGTTTGGCAGCCTTGCAGAGTAAGGTGAAGACCTGCATTGGTGCGAATAAAATCGGAAAGGAATATGGATATAAAATGAACGAACTGGATATGAACAAGGTTCTGTCAAAGGCGGAGGTGCTGATCGAGGCGCTTCCCTACATACAGAAATTCAACAGAAAGTATATCGTCGTGAAATACGGCGGGAGTGCCATGAGCAACGAGGAGCTGCAGCGGAATGTCATCAAGGACGTGACGCTCTTGAAGCTCGTGGGATTTAAGCCGATCATCGTGCACGGCGGCGGCAGGGAGATCAGCCGCTGGGTGGAGAAGGTCGGCATGGAGGCAAGATTTGTGAACGGTCTGCGCGTCACCGATGATGCGACCATGGAGATCGCGGAGATGGTGCTTGGCAAGGTCAACAAGAGCCTTGTGACGATGGTGCAGGAGCTCGGCGTGAAGGCGGTCGGTGTCAGCGGGAAGGACGGCGGTCTGCTGAAAGTGGACAGAAAGTACGCGGACGGGCAGGACATCGGTTTTGTGGGGGATATCCGCGAGGTCGATCCCAAGGTGCTGTTTGACCTGATCGAGAAGGATTTCCTGCCGATCGTTGCGCCGATCGGTCTCGACGACAATTTTCAGACGTATAATATCAACGCGGACGATGCGGCATGTGCCATCGCGAAGGCGGTCGGCGCGGAGAAGCTGGCATTTCTGACGGATATCGAGGGGTTGTACAAGGATATCAACGACAAGTCGTCCTTCATCTCAAGGATCTCGGCGTCGCAGGCGGAACAGCTCATTGAGGACGGCTTCATCGGCGGCGGCATGCTCCCGAAGCTCGGCAACTGCACCAGCGCGATCAGGAACGGCGTCAACCGCGTGCATATCCTCGACGGACGGATCCCGCACTGCCTGCTCTTAGAGATCTTCACCAGAAACGGTATCGGTACGGCGATCGTCAAGGACGAGGATCTGGAGAACATGGACGGGGAAGTGTAGCGCGTTCTGTTCGGATGGCGTTCAAAGGATCGGGCTGCACGAAGAGTGATGCAGCGGAGAGTTAGTACAGGGTAAATGGAGATCAGACTATGAATATGAAGGAATACATTGAGGAAGCCGAGTCCGCGCTGCTTCACACCTACAACCGCTATCAGATCGTGTGGGACAGGGGCGACGGCATGTACCTGTACGATATCGAGGGGAAAAAATACCTCGATTTCGTGGCGGGGATCGCGGTGTTCGCACTCGGGTACAATAACAGGGCGTACAATGACGCGCTGAAAGCGCAGATCGACAAGGTGATCCACACATCAAACTATTATTACAATATCCCGGCGGTCGAAGCGGCGAAGAAGCTCAAAAAGATCTCGGGCATGGACAGGGTCTTTTTTACAAACAGCGGCGCGGAGGCGGTCGAGGGAGCCTTGAAGGCTGCGAGGAAGTATGCGTTTTTGCGCGACGGGCATACAGACCACGAGATCATCGCCATGAACCACTCCTTCCACGGCAGGACGTTCGGGGCGCTCTCTGTCACGGGAAATCCGCACTACAGGGAGGCGTTCGAGCCGATGATCGGCAACGTCAGGTTCGCTGATTTCAACGATTTTGAGAGTGTCAGGGCGCAGGTGACGGACAAAACCTGTGCGGTCATCTTTGAGACCGTACAGGGGGAGGGCGGCATCTACCCGGCGACGGAGGCGTTCTTGAGCCAGGTCAGGGCGCTCTGTGACGAGAGGGATATCCTGCTGATATTGGACGAGATCCAGTGTGGCATGGGACGGACGGGCACGATGTACGCATGGCAGCGCTATGGCATCAGGCCGGATATCATGACGAGTGCCAAGGCGGTCGGCTGCGGCATTCCTGTCGGGGCGTTTATGATGACGGAGCGGGTGGCACAGCAGTCCCTGATGAGCGGCGACCACGGGACGACCTACGGCGGAAATCCGCTCGCGTGTGCGGCGGTGTCAAAGGTGATCGATCTTTTTGAGGAACAGGATATACTGAGCAATGTCGGCGAGACAGGGGCATACTTGTATGAGAAGCTCGATGCGCTGGCGGCAAAGTATGACTGTATCAAGGCGCACAGGGGTGTCGGTCTGATGCAGGGGTTAGAGTGTGGCGGACCTGTGGGGGAGATCATCAACAGGGCGGTCGAGAAGGGGCTTTTGCTGATCAATGCGGGGACAACTGTTATCCGGTTCATTCCGCCGCTGATCGCGTCAAAGCAGGATGTGGATGACATGACAGTGATCCTGGACGAATGCTTTTCGGAGATGAACAGATAGGAAGCAGGAATTGACATCCCGGCATCCCGGAATCAGAAGGGAGTGCCGGCAGTACGAGGAATATGGATGAGACATGATAGGATAAAAAAGAGGCTGCTTATGGTGACAGCCGTACTTGCAGCGGCGGCAGCGATATGCGCGGCGGTGTTTGTGTACCGCACATCGTCCGGGGGAAACGGGGACGCTCTGCCGGAGTTTGGGAATCGGAAGGAGACGATCCGCCTGTGGTATACGGACGATGCCCTGACGGACTACCTCAACAGCAAAACGCTGGAATTTTACGAGCGCACGGATATCCGGGTGGATGTGAGACTGGTGTCGGGGCTTGAGTACCTGGAGGCTGTCAACGCGGCAAGTCTGGACGAGGAGGCGGAGGCGCCGGATCTCTATATCCTGAGCAATGACTCTCTGGAGAAGGCGTATCTGGCAGGTCTTGCGGCGCAGCTGCCGGACACCGCGCCCGTCTATGAGGAGCAAATGTTCGGGCAGGCGGCGCGCAATGCGGTGATGTACGACGGGAAATTCGTCGCGTGCCCGATGTACTTTGAGACGAGCGCACTGCTCTACAACAAGACTTACCTGCAGCAGATCGCGGACGAGGCAAACAGTGCGGGCGAGGGGGCCGGCGGGGAAGACGGATCGTCAGATGATCAGACTGTGACGGCGGATCAGCTGATCCCCGCATCGATCGTGGATATACTGACCTTTGCCGACCAGTACTCGACACCGGAGAACGTGGAGTATTTCTTCCGCTGGGATGTGTCGGATATTTTCTACAACTACTTTTTTATAGGAAATTATATATCGGCGGGGGGCGTGGCGGGGGATGACAAATCCCTGATCGACATCTACAACACAGAGTCCATATCCAGCCTGAAGGTGTACCAGGAGATGAACCAGTTCTTCTCCATCGACACCAAGGAGACAAATTACGACACGATCATGCAGGAGTTCCAGGAGGGGAAGACGATCTACACCATCGCGACGAGCGACTGCATCAGAAGGCTCGACGAGGCAGCCAGGAACGGCGAGTTCGGTTATGAATACGGGATCGCGAAGCTCCCGGACATCAATCAGGAGCTCACGACCAGGGGGATGTCCGTGACGAACGCGCTCGTGATCAACGGGTACTCGCAGCACAAGGAGTCCGCAGGGCGCCTGATGGAGTATCTGATCAAAAATGCGCACGGCGATCTGTACAGCATGACGGGCAAACTCTCGTCGGTGATCCGGGATGTCTATGAGAGCGAGCAGGAGGCCGCTTTTATGGAGAATTATATAGAGTCGGTCCCGATCCCGAAGATGCTCGAAACCGCCAATTTCTGGGTGGAGCTGGAGATCTGTTTTGCCAGGGTATGGGGCGGGGAGGATGCGAACACGCAGCTGCGCCGACTCTCTGAGCAGATCAAGACACAGCTTGCAGGCGAGCCGGTGACGGAAGAGGTGATCGAGGATCCGCAGGTGGAGCTGCTGCCGGCTGTCGAGTACGAGGAGGGGACAGGCGAGCTGGATGTCGGTCCGGAAAACAACTGAATAAAATCGTATGAAAAATCCAATGATAGGAAGTAAACAGTTAAAGGAGGTTTACAGCTATGATTGGATTTTTGATTGCCCTGGTATCGGGGGCGCTGATGAGCGTGCAGGGAGTGTTCAACACGAAAGTCACGGAGTCGTCGAGCATGTGGGCGGCGAACGCGTTTGTGCAGTTTACCGCGTTTCTCGTGTGCATGCTGGCATGGCTGTTTGCGGACAGGACTTCGTTTCGAGATGTGATCGCCGTGGAACCCAAATATTTTCTGCTGGGCGGTGTCATGGGGGCATTTATCACGCTGACTGTCATCAGGAGCATGGACGCGCTGGGACCGGCAAAGGCGGTGATGCTGATCGTGATCTCACAGCTTGTCATCGCGTATCTGATCGAGCTCTTCGGCTTGTTCGGCGTTGACAGGCAGCCGTTTAGCTGGCGCAAGGCGATCGGTGCCCTGATCGCCATCGGCGGATTTGTGCTGTTTAAGTGGGAATAAAGGTTGTGGAAAAGGCGAAAGGCATGTATAATGAGTGCAAAAGAAAAGCTAAAAATCGTATAAAAATCGTATAAGTAAAGCGCCCATCGCAGCGTGGGCGCTAAAAGGAGTACATATCTATGAAATTGCTTCACATATCAGACCTCCACATCGGGAAGCGGGTAAATGCGTTTTCCATGATCGAGGATCAAAAATATATCCTGCGTCAGATCCTTGCGATCGCGGACAGCCAGCAGGCGGACGGCGTCATGATCGCGGGGGACATCTACGATAAGCCGGTGCCGTCCGCGGAGGCGGTGCAGTTGTTTGACTGGTTTCTGACAGAGCTTGCAGACCGGGGAAAACAGGTCTACGCGGTCAGCGGCAACCATGATTCCGCCGAGAGGATCGCGTTTGGGGCACAGCTCATGAACGGCAGGGGCGTGTATGTGTCGCCCGTCTACCAGGGGGAGACTGCCATGCTGACGGTGCACGACGCCTACGGGGAACTGTGCATTTATCTGCTGCCGTTTATCAAACCTGCGGTGGTGCGGCATGCTTTGGAGGACGCGCCGGGCATGGAGGGAAAGGCGCTGCCGGAGAGCTACCAGGATGCGGTAGCGCTCGCTGTGGAGCGCATGGAGGTGGACCGCAGCAGGCGCAATATCCTGATCGCCCACCAGTTTGTGACAGGTGCGGGGCGCTGCGACTCAGAGGACGTGTCTGTCGGCGGCGTGGACAATGTTGACGCGGATCTGTTTGACGCTTTTGATTATGTAGCGCTGGGACACATACACAGTCCGCAGCACATGAAGCGGGAGACGGTGCGCTACTGCGGGACGCCGCTGAAATATTCTTTCTCGGAGGCGGAGCAGGAGAAGTCAGTCACCGTGGTGGAGCTTGGGGAGAAGGGCAGGATCGAGATCACTGCCGTCCCGCTCGTGCCGCTTCACGATCTGCGCAGGATCCGCGGAACTTATCTGGAAGTGACAGCGCGCGATTTTTACAGGGACATGGATACAGAGGACTATGTGCAGATCACACTGACCGACGAGGAGGATATCCCTGACGGCATGGAGAAGCTGCGCATCATCTATCCGAACCTGATGCGGCTCGAGTATGACAACAGCCGGACCAGACAGAACCGATTGATCGAGCGCACTGAGGAGATCGAGCAGAAGTCGGAGCTGGAACTGTTCGCGGAATTTTATGAGCTGCAGAACAATCAGCCGATGAGCGATGAGCAGGCGGCGTTCGTCGCGCGGCTGATCGAGGAGTGCAGATAGGGCAGTTCAGATAGATTCAGGTAGATTCAGATAGAGATACGAAAGGGGAAAAGCATAGATGAAACCGGTAAAGCTGACCATGAGTGCTTTCGGACCGTACGCGGGCAGTACGGAGATTGATTTTGGGCGTCTGGGCGGTCAGGGGCTGTACCTGATCACCGGAGATACCGGTGCGGGGAAGACGACGATCTTTGACGCGATCGTGTTTGCCCTGTACGGGGAGGCGAGCGGCGATGTGCGCAGGGCGGATATGTTTCGCAGCAAGTATGCGAAGGACGATGTGCCGACCTTTGTCCGGTTGGTGTTTGAGCATCGGGGGAAGCGCTATCAGATAAGGCGCAACCCGGAGTACCAGCGCCCCAAGGGAAGGGGGACGGGGTACACGACGCAGAAGGCGGACGCGGAGCTTGTCTATCCCGATGACAGGGCACCCGTCACGAAGACCAAAGAGGTGACAAGGGCGGTGACAGAGCTGATCGGTCTGGACCGAAACCAGTTCACGCAGATCGTGATGATCGCGCAGGGAGATTTTCAGAAGCTGCTGCTGGCGGGCACGGAGGAGCGGGGGAACATATTCCGGCAGATATTCAAGACAGGGCTGTACCAGACGGTGCAGGGCAGGTTAAAGGACGCCGCCAGAGCACAAAAGGCGCAGTACGATGAGCTCAAGCGCAGCATCAGCCAGGATATGGATGGGATCGAGTGCGCGCAGGATACGCCCATAGCGGAGAAAATGCGCAGGCTCCGCAAGGAGAAGTTTGACGGGAGGGTTGGCGAAGGGCTGGAGATATTGGGACAGCTCTGCCTTGAGGATGAGGCGGCACTGGATGCGCTGGACAGGCAGATCGAGGCGCTGGATAAGAAGATCGAGCAGGAAAACCAGCTGATCGGCAACATCCGCAGGATCCGCCAGCAGCAGGAGGAGCTTGAGCAGCAGCAGGAGCAGCTCGAGCAGCTGGCGCCTGAAATGCAGCGGACTGCGGAGTGTTACCGCGCGGCGGAGCAGGGTGCGGCAGAATGCCGGCAGCTGGAGCTTGAGATCGGGGAGCAGCAGAAAAACCTGGCGCTGTATGACAGACTGCAGCAGGCGCAGGATGAGCTTGTCGCGATGCGGGAGACGATCGCGCGGGAGACCGGACATAAACAGGAGCTGGCAGAACAGCAGCAGGAGGCGCAGACGTCGCTAAAGGCGGACGCGGAGGCGCTCAGGGAGCTTGCCGCCGTGGGCGAGGAGAAAGCGCGTCTGGAGCACGGCATGGATAAGATACAACAGCAGATCAGGAACCTGCACCAGCAAAAGAGCGGCTGGGAGCAGGAGCTTGCGCGTCAGCAGGAGACGGAGCGGGGCATTCAGAAGGAGCAGGAGCATGTGGGGGTGCTTGCAGCCAGGGCTGCACAGCTCATGGAACAGATCGCGCAGCTTTCGGACAGGGATGCGATGCTTGCCGGGACGGAGGATCTGCAGAGGCGGTTTGCGGAGCAGCGGAAGGTTTTACGGCAGACGCAGGATGAGCAGGAAAGGAACCAGGCGCTGCTGCGGCAGATCACCGATACCATCGTGGAGCTGCAGCGGGAGGAGGCAGCACTCTCTGAGGCGGAGTCACAGCGCAGTGCGGCGCTTGAGCAGCTGCGGGATGCGGGGGAGGCAAAGATCCAGTGGCAGCACAGAGCGGACGATGCCAGAGAACAGCTCGCAGCGTTTGAGGGGCACAGAGACAGCCTGGGTGCACTCCGACAGGAGTTGGAGGAGCGCAGTGCGGCGCAGCAGGGAGCGCAGGAGCAGGCGGAGGCACATCGGCGGCGGCAGGCGCTCTGGCGCGAGGAGTGGGAGACGGTGAGCGATGCAGATACCCGCAGGCTGCGGCTTGATCAGGAACATAGGGAGCTTGCTGAACAGAAGCAGGTTTGCAAAGCGTTGTCAGACGAGATCAGACAATTAGAGAAACAGGAGGACGGTCTCAGGGCGGTGCAGGAGGCGTACAGGCAGGCAGCAGCGCAGAAGGAGCGGATCGGCGCGGATTACAGGGATGCGGAACAGCGTTTTCTGGACGCGCAGGCGGGACTGCTCGCGCGCACCCTGCAGGAGGGAGCGCCCTGCCCTGTGTGCGGCGCCACGCATCACCCGAGCCTCGCGCAGTTTCCCGAGACAGCGCCGGAGAAGGAGGAGGTCGGACAGAAGAAAGAACAGCTTGCCGAGGCGGAGCGGGAAGCGGAGAAGCTCAGCGTCACGGCGGGGCATCTGGGCGAGCGCCTCGCCGAGCGACGGCAGGCGGTGCTGGCGCTGGCGGAACGTGTATTTGGAGGGGGACAGGACATTGCGCAGCTGCAGGATCAGCTCAGGGAGAGAGAACAACAGTTCAAATCAAGGGAAAAAGAGCACGCGTCAGCAGTCAGGAATACAGAGCGGGAGCAGCGGCGCCGGGAGGAGCTGGACAGGCTGATCCGGGAAGGGGAGTCAGAGCAGAGACGTCTGGACGGACAGCTGCAGCAGGCAAGCCAGGCTTTGGCGGAAGTGAGGGGAAAACTGGATGAGAAAGAACGCCAGTGGGAGCAGATGTGCTCGCAGCTGCAGCTTTCCGATGCGGCATCTGATACAAAATCTAAAACGATATCTGATGCGGTATCGGAAACGTTATGCAAAGATGAAAAGACATTAGTGGAATATCTGATGCAAAGGTGCAGGGCGTGCGAGGCGCAGCTGGAACGTGCCGTGTCGGACAAGCAGCGCCAGGAACAGCTAAGCCGAGAGGCAGAGCGCTGCGCGGAAGAAAAGAGCCGGCTGCAGAAACAGATCGGCGAACAGGCGACGCGGCAGGCGGAGTGCACAGGGCAGGGCAAAACACTGCAGAGACAGGTATCGTGCGAGTCCGGGAAGGCAGTGGAGCTCTGCCGGGAGGCGGGAGAACATATCGCGCAGATCGGGGGAACGGACAGGTCGGATGCCGGTTTCGCAGAGCAGCAGACGCTGGAGCAAGTGCTGTCTGCTATGGAGGATCACGAGAAAAGGCTTTCCGGGTGCGCCGATACGCTCAGAAAGTCGATCGAATCCCGCAGACAGCTGGAGGTGGAGCACAGGCAGACGGAGGAGAACCTGGCGGCGGGCAGCGCGGTCATCGCCGGGCTGGAGAGAGAGCTGGAGGGTATCAGAAGTCTGTGCAGTGAGCGGGCGGAGCAGCTCTTTGCGGGTATTTGTGCACAGGATCCGCAGCTTTGCGGCACCTATGCGCACGCCGCAGAGGTACCTGCAGCGGTTCTGCGCGATGGCGCCAGCCGTATAGCGCAGCAGCTGGAAGCGCGATGGAACGCGCTGTCAGGGGAGCTGGAACAAAACCGGGAAAGACACGTGGAAAAACAACGTCTCGAGCAGAAGATACCGGAGACGGAGGAAAGAATAGAAGGACTTGCCGTGGATATGCAGCAAGCGGAGATCTTCCTGACACGGCAGACCACGGAGAGCCGTGCCAGGGCACAGGAGATCGACAACCTGCAAAAACAGCTTGGAGCGGAGTCCAAGGAGGCGGTGGAACAGCATATCCGGGCGTTGACAGAGCGCACAGGACTGTTGGAGGAGGCATTCCGGGCGGCAAAGGAGCAGTATGAGACCTGCAGAGAACGCAAAAGCCATCTGACGGCGGCGGTCGAAACCCTGAAAAGGCAGCTCGACGCGGCGGGCGATGCGGCGGACATGCAGGAGGAGGACGTGCTTGCGCGGCGGGAGAAGTGGCAGCAGGACAAGCGGGAGCAGAACGGACAGCGCGACCAGAGGAGGAGCGCTGTGTCTGCCAACCGCGGGATCTTTGAGAAAGTGACGGCAAAGCAGGAGGACATCCTGGCAGTCGAAAGGAAGTATATCTGGCTGCAGGCGCTGTCCGACACGGCAAACGGAAACCTGAGAGGCAAGCAGAAGGTGGAGCTCGAGACCTATATACAAATGACATATTTTGACCGGATCCTGCGGCGGGCGAATCTGCGGCTGATGACGATGAGCGGCGGGCAGTATGAGCTCAAGCGTGAGGAGGGCGGCGAGGATCACAGGGGCAAAGCCGGTCTCGAGCTCTGTGTGACCGACCACTACAATGCGACGGAGCGCAGTGTCAAGACACTGTCCGGCGGTGAGACCTTTGAGGCGTCGCTCTCGCTGGCACTCGGTCTGTCGGACGAGATCCAGTCCTACGCCGGGGGGATCCGGATGGATTCCATGTTCGTGGACGAGGGCTTTGGCTCGCTCGACGAGCAGGCGCTCAGCCAGGCGATGAGGGCGCTGGCACAGCTTACGGAGGGCAACCGTTTAGTCGGCGTGATCTCGCATGTCGCCGAACTCAAGGAACAGATCGAGAAAAAGATCGTCGTCACGAAGCGCCGCGGAAAGGACGGTGCCAGCAGCATCGCGGAGGTGGAGTAGACAGATGGGGGCGTGAAAGTAAAACAATACACAGCGTAGTGCGAAGTCCTGGACTGAACAGTAACACTGTAACCAGAAATACAGAATTTCTGAATTTTTGTGGTAGAAATTGGAGGTTTTGGGTGGTATAATTAGGATAAAAAAGGATCACACAAACTTAAAAAGGAGGTTACAAAAGTGAAAAAACGATTATTATCGATTGTTTTATCGCTGTTTCTGTGCATCTCTTCCCAGTCGGTGGCATACGCTGCGCAGAATGTCCCTTCCCAGCCGGGGCAGACCGGGGCTGGATCAGAAACGGAAGATACAGATTCAGGATCGGAGCCGGAGGAGACCGCAGAAAAAACGAAAACGGAAACGGACAGCGATGCGGACACGGATCCGTCTGAGACGCCGGCACAGCCGGAGGAAACGGAAATCGAATCGGAAACGGAATCGGAATCAGAGACAGAAGAGGCGACAGCGGAGCCTGAAACCGATGACGGATCGGACACTGCCCGGCGGATCTCATTGCAGCAGGACAATGTACCCAGGAAAAGATCCGTGGAAAAACCGAACATACCGGATATTGACAGCGCCACCCTCACGCCGGCAAAAGTGTATGATGCAATGATCGCGCTGCGGGATAAGACAGGGTACACCGAGGGCGCAGAGTGGACGGATTATGTTCCTTATTCGGGCAAAGGAGATGATGTTTACCGATGGAACGGCGGTACGATTGGTGGGAGCAACATTGTCGCCGTGGGATGTGTCGCTTTTGCCTTTACGCTCAGCGACGCGGCATTTGGCAGGCTGCCGGCAAGGATGTACGCGAATGGTGCGTTCAAGTTTGAGGATATAAAAGTGGGGGATATCCTGCGGATGAACACGGATACCCATACCGTGATCGTGCTCAAAGTGAGTGATACGGGCGTGGTCGTCGCCGAAGGGAACAACAGCGGTAAGGTTCATTGGGGACGCGCGATCGATAAGGACACTGTAATGAATAATACCAGCCATTATATCACCCGCTACCCGGAAAATTATACGCCGCCGACTGATCCGGGGGCAAACGATATCGTTGCTCAGGGAACACTCGACGGAGGACTTACCTGGAAGCTGATAAAGGCGGGCACACTGACCATCTCCGGTAACGGTGCTATGCCGGATTTTGCCAGCGATGCTGATCAACCTTGGAGCGATAACAGCGACAGTATCTACAAGGTCGTGATCGAGAATGGCGTTACCGGTATCGGTGCCTGCGCTTTCTGGAAGTGCGGTGTTCTGAGTGTAGAGATTTCCTCAAGTGTGCAGAGTATCGGCAACAGCGCATTCCGTGAGACCGATATCATGTCCGTAAAGATCCCGTCCAGCGTAAAGACGATCGGTGACAGTGCTTTCCGAGAATGTCAGGGTCTTGGTTCAGTGACGATTTCCAATGGCGTGGAGACGATCAGTCAGAATGCTTTTAGAGCCTGTGGAAACCTCACTTCCATATCCTTGCCTGCCAGCATCGGGGAGGTAGGGGCAGCCGCATTTTTTGAGTGTGATAAACTGACAACTGCGACGTTTGCTCCTGGCAGTAAAAAGGTACATATGGGGGACAACGTGTTTGCACGATGCTACAGTCTGATGAGTATCAAACTGCCCCAAAGTATAGACTGCATTGGTGCGGGAATGTTCCAAAATTGTGGAATGCTTACCGGAGTGCAGATTCCGGAAGGAGCGGAGCGTATTGGAGAGTTTGCTTTTGCTTCCTGTTCAGGTATGTCAGTAGTTGTGATTCCGTCCAGTGTAATGACAATAGAATCCTCTGTATTTTCAGCCTGTCCACTGAAAGACATATATTTTACCGGTGACGAGGCGCAGTGGAGGAGTATAGATAAACTAGGTGACACGGCATTGGCAGTGTCGAAGGTGACGATACACTATAACTACGATCCTTCCACGGATCCTGATCCCGGTGAGGGCGATGACAACAACGGTGGGCAGAATCCTGGGGATTCCGGGAACAACAACGGCGGACAGAATCCTGGGGATTCCGGGAACAACAACGGCGGGCAGAATCCTGGGAATTCCTCGAACGGGAGCAAGCCGGATCAAAAGAACCCGAGTAAAAACAGTGCGGACAAAGACGATTCCGCTGAGCGCGAACAGGACGTCAAGGCGGCTGTGGAGACATGGAAACCGACAACCCCTGACGAGATCAGGCGCTACGCCTGCGTGGGAAGAGAGACGATCCGCTGCTCCCTGCCAAAAGAGAATGCCTACAAGATCGACATAGAGAACGCAATGCAGGGACCGATGTGCTTTAAATCGTTTGAGGCAGTCCTTGGGGAGTATACGATCGGGAGAACGTACAACATTTACGCGGATTCAAAGACCACCTACAGCACGGCGGAGGAAGTGCAGCTCACGATCGAGATCCCGTCAGCCATCTACAGAAAAGACAGGGAGTACAAGATGATCTGCGTCACAAAGGGCGGTCTGCCGGTCGTCTATGAGGATCAGGACAGCGACCCGAAGACGATCACGATCGAGACAGATAAGTTCCACGCGTACGCGCTGGTCTACAAATAGAGACTTTTACGAAAACCGGAGATTGGTGACAACAGACAAAATGATTGTATAAAAGACGCTTACGGGCTGCTTTTATACAATCATTTTTTGCGGGGATAAGCCTGAAAATAAGTTTCAGAAAAGAAAACACCCCAATTTCGGTACTTGTCATGGCCCAAATCTCCACATATAATTGTAATGTGGCTGTAATCACGGCATATGGATGTGCAATTTGATGAACGGAGGAACGTCAATAATGAACAGGATTTTGATTATAGATGATGATAAGGAGCTCTGTGCACTAATCAGGCGGAGTGTTTTACAGGAAAGCATAGAAGCCGACTGCTGTTATTCCGGAAAATCCGGTCTGCTGCAGCTGAAGGAAAAAGAATACCAGCTTGTCATATTGGATGTCATGATGCCCGGCTTTGACGGCTTTGAAACTTTGGAGCAGATCAGAAAAGAAAGCAGCCTGCCAATCCTGATGTTTACATCAAAAAATGATAGTGCTTCAAAAGTGCGTGGTTTACGGGCGGGGGCTGATGACTATCTAACAAAACCTTTTGACATGGACGAGCTGATTGCCCGTATTCTATCATTGATTAGACGCTATACTCGCTTTAACCCAAAAGACGGACAGTTACAGACATTTGAATTTGACGGGTTGATGATTGACTTTAATAACCGTTCTATCCATGCGGTAAATGGTGATTATGAATTGCCGCCGAAAGAATTTGATTTACTATTGCTTCTTGCAAAAAATCAGGGAAAGATACTGACAAAGCAGCAAATTTATGAAAATGTATGGGGAGAAGATTATGTCTATGATGACAGCAATATTATGGCAATTATCAGCCGTCTGCGGAGAAAGATAGAAGAGAATCCGGGCAATCCACGGTATATACAGACAGTGAAAGGGATTGGCTATCGTTTCAATAGGGAGGTGTGAATATTGTATACAGAAGTAGTTACAATGGTTGCACTGGGTGTTGCGTTTGCTTCGGTTTGCGGGGCTGTTTTTATAGTCCGGCGTGTGAAAAAACAGCTATTAGAAATGTCTGACGCTTTGGAAGATGTAAAAAATGGAAATGGAAACAGGCGTATCTTATCGGAAACACATGAACTTGTGGCTCCACTTGCTTATGCAATCAATGATATTATCCTGTCCTACGAGAACAGGCTTTCGGCCTGTCGTCAAACAGAAGAAACCAACAGGCAGCTTATGACGAGCCTTTCCCATGATGTAAGGACACCACTCACCACACTGATTGGATATTTGGACGCTGCGCATAAAGGGATTGTTGATGGGAAAGAACGTGACGATTATATAGAAACAGCCCGCCGGAAAGCCCACGATTTAAAAGAATATATAGATGTGCTTTTTGACTGGTTCAAGCTGGGTTCAAATGAATTTTCGATGAATATATCTATTGTTGATTTAACGGAACTGACACGGAACATACTGATTGACTGGATACCGATATTTGAAGATACACAGATAGATTTCACAGTGGACATTCCAGAGCAGCCGTTCCGGGTGCAGGTTGACCCGGACGGATATATGCGGATATTAAACAATCTGATACAGAATGTGATTTCCCACAGCTATGCGGATAAAATAAAAATAGCCTTATCACAGCAGGGGAGAAATGTAAAAATCCTTTTGTCTGATAATGGAGTAGGGATTGATAAGGAGGATTTAAAGCATATTTTTGAACGGCTTTATAAATGTGATAAAGGGCGGTCTGAAAAAGGCAGCGGTCTTGGTCTGGCTATCGTGCATCAGCTTGTAGCCAAACTGGATGGAACAATAACAGTGGAAAGCGCACCGGGAGAGGGAACAGTTTTTATCCTGCTTTTCCCACTGACAGAATGAATCAGCACAGTTTTTTATGGTGGCAATAGAATCTCCGTCCTGCGGAGATTTTATTGTTTACAGAGATTTGCTTTTTTAAATGCAAGGTTAATGCAAGGTTCGTGCAAGGTTAATGCAAGATTGGCGTGATAGAATAGCAGACATGAAAAACTTTTATTTCATAAAAGGGAGGTTTCGCAATGAGCAAGTATGTAATTGAAACGAAAAATCTTACAAAGCAATACGGAACACAGAAAAGTGTTGCCAATCTGAATATCCATGTTCAGAAAGGGCGCATCTATGGTCTGCTTGGCAGAAATGGAGCCGGAAAAACGACGACAATGAAAATGCTGCTTGGACTTACACAACCAACTTCTGGGGAAGTGTCGATTTGGGGAAAGTCTTTGGCAGCAAATGAAAAGAAGCTGCTGCCCCGTATTGGCAGCCTGATTGAATCCCCCGGATTTTATCCTAATCTTACCGCTACGGAAAACCTGCGCATTTTTGCTACCCTACGGGGCGTACCGAACCGCAACGCAATTAAAAACGCACTTGATTTGGTTGGTCTGCCATACAAAGATAAGAAGCTGTTTTCCCAATATTCACTTGGCATGAAACAGCGGTTGGCGATTGCCCTTGCCATTATGCATGACCCGGAACTTTTGATTTTGGACGAACCGATTAACGGTCTTGATCCGATTGGAATCGCAGAAGTCCGTTCCTTTATCCGTGACCTCTGCAATGAGCGTGGAAAAACAATTTTGATTTCCAGCCATATCCTTTCTGAAATTGCATTATTGGCTGATGATATAGGCATTATTGACCA